>Ga0318562_10000134_pt1 | contig 33641 bp, 32 predicted proteins | sample GRESIP066b5f18_FD_203688 | JGI IMG/M metagenome (GOLD analysis project Ga0318562, IMG submission 203688) | Tropical soil microbial communities from Luquillo Experimental Forest, Puerto Rico - GRE.SIPMG.066b5f18 | ecosystem: Environmental > Terrestrial > Soil > Tropical forest > Bulk soil... | reverse complement strand
CGGCGATCATCTCCGCCGCCAGCTGGCCCAGGGCCGGGGAGTGCATCACTCCGTGGCCCGAGGAGCCGTTGACCAGGAAGAGGTCGGGGAGCCCGTCCGCCGGGCCGAGAAGCGCGTGCTCGTCGGGGGACATCTCGTAGAGGCCGGCGTAGCTCGAGGCGAGGGGCACCGCGCGTAGGGCGGGCACCCGGCGGTGAGCGGCGGCCACCACCTCCTCGACCCAGGCGGGATCGACCGAAACATCGAACGGGTCCGCAGCGCCGGGACTGGGGAGGAGGAGCAAGACTTGCCGATCGCGGACTCGGAAGTGAAAACCGTCGGGGAAGATGGTCATCGGGGCCGTGGGCGGAATGGCGTCGGTGGGAACCGTCACCGCGACCTGCCGCCGGAGCGGCACCACCGGCACGTCCACTCCGGCCAGTGCCCCCAGGCGGCCCGCCCAGGCACCGGCGGCGTTCACCACCCGGGAGCAGGAGATCGACTGCGACGAGGTCCGGACCTCCTCGATGCGTCCGGAGCGGATGCGGAGTGCCTCGACCGCACCCTCCACCTCGGTCACGCCCTGCGCGCGAGCCGACTGCCGGTACCCACGGCGGATCTCCAGAGGTCGGAGAAAGCCGTCCACCGGCGAGAACACCGCGCCCTGCATCCCTTCCGCCGGAAGCCAGGGGTTGCGCTGGAGGACCTCGTCGCGCTCCAGCTCCACCGCGGCGCGGTACCCGGCCGCCCGCTGTACGCCCATCGCCGCGCGGAGCCGCGCCCGCTGTTGCTCGGTCTCGGTGAGGAAAAGATAGCCCGCCGGCGCGTAGCCCGGGTCGACGCCGGTCTCTGCCTGGAAGGTCCGCAGCTTCCCCAGGGAGAGCAGGGAGAGCCGGACGTTGACCTCGGTGGCGAACTGGGCCCGGAAGCCGCCGGTGGCGCGCTCGGTACTGCCCTTGCCGGCATCGACGACCATGATCCGTCCCGCACCGGTCCGGGCGAGATGGTGAGCGACGCTCCAGCCGATCACCCCGCCGCCGATGATGACGACGTCGGCGATCACCGGTGATAGACGGCCGCGGGATCGCGATACGCCTTCAGCTCCAGGGCGTTCCCGCTCGGATCGAGGAGGAACATCGTCGCCTGCTCCTCGGGCCGGCCGCGGTAACGGACCATCGGGGCGATGACGAAGCGGGTACTGGCCGCCGTGAGCTTCTCGGCGAGTCGCTGGAACTCGTCCCAGGGGAGGATCGCCCCGGTGTGCGGGATGGGAACCTCGACCTCGTCGACGTGCCCCACCGCTCCCGTCGGCCCGGCGGGCCCGAGGTGCGCGGAGATCTGGTTCCCGAAGAAATTGAAGTCCACCCAGGTCTCGGTCGAACGACCCTCTCTGCAGCCGAGGAGGTCGCCGTAGAAGGCGCGGGTGCTGGCCAGATCCCGCACCGGAAAGGCGAAGTGGAAGGGGTAGTGCGCCACGGCGAGGATGATCGACGGTGGAGGCTCCCCGGGCAACACCTTCCCCTCGGGAGCGCGCACCGGGCGTTCCCGACCCTCCCTTTGCTCCGGTCGCCCCGTGCCGCTAGGCCGACTTGGCCATCGCCGACTTCACCAGCCCGACGATGATCATCAGGATGGCCCCGCCAATGCCGCCCCCGGCGACGTTGCCGAGGATCGAGCCGATGTCCATCCCACCGGCGCTGGCGGAGGCCGCAGCTGCTCCGCCCCCGGTGAGCATGCCGAGGATCTGCCCGCCCAGCCCTCCTCCGAGGATCCCGGCGATGGAGTTGCCGGCCGTGCCGAGGTCGTACTTCTTCAGCGCCGCTCCGGCGATGTTGCCTCCCACCGCCCCGCTGACCAGCTCGATGAGCAGAGATGTGATGTTCATGTCCAACCCTCCCGAGGTCCGCCGCCGGTGACTGGCGCTTTGACTGGACGGCGTGTCCGGAGCCTGTGACCCCGGCGCGGGCCGGACGCTAGGCAGATCGCCTGGAAGGGATCACGCTCCGTCTCGGTGATTCCACCGTGGACGGAGATACAGACCTGATGCCCTGGGGCCGAAGCTCAGATGTCCGTCCGCGCCGGGAGACGGCCCTCGCGCACCGCCTTGCCCAGGGCGGCGTGGTCCTTCTCGGTCTGGTCGGCGTACGCCTCGCTGAAGTCCCCGATCGCCTCGTCGAAGACATCCTTTCGCCCCAGGTAGCTGGAGATGGCCAGCGCATCGCCGGACCTGGCGTGGGCCCGGGCCAGCGCCCATCCGCAGATCCGGGCGTAGTCGACGAGGGCGGTGGCGTTCATCGACTCCACCAGGGGCTTGAACTTCAAGTCCCGCAGCTGGCGAATGTAGAAGTGGGAGCCCTCGCTGGTCGTCCATCCGAGGAAGATGTCGCTGGCGGGCTGGATCAACCGCTGCCCGACCACCACCCGCTGCCCGTGGTTGGGATACACGCTTCGCCCCGCCCAGCGCTCGAGCACCGAACGCCGCGCCTCCTTGACCTGGAGGAAGAGCGGATCCCATTCCGAGGCCATGAGGAGCATCACTCCGCACCGGGTGCCGACGCTCCCTACCCCCACCACCTTGGTGGCCACGTCCATCACCTGGTAGCGGTCGAGCAGCGTTCGCCGCTCGGCTGCCAGCGTCTCGCGATAGGCGTGGAAAGCTTTCCGGAAGCTCTGGTCCGAGGAAAGGATTCGTTCCTGCGGATGATAGATGAGGGGAGGGTTGTCCCGGATTGCCGGCCGGCCGTTGCGCAGCGAGGTGAGCTCGGGGAAATCGTGGTCGGAGATCGTCCTGCTCCGTGCCCTCCGGGCGCGGTCTCGGATGAACGCCCGCCGGTTCTCGCTGCGGAAGGAGGCCAGAACCTGGGTGGAGTCGAGACTGGCGTACCAGACCTCGAGGTTGGAGACGCAGGAGAACTCCGAGAGGTGGCGGCGGTAACTCTTCACCGCTGCCAGTGCGGCCTCTCGCGAGCGCCGGGCCTTGAAGCCGTTGCTTCGTCCGGCGAGCACGAAGCTCGCCGCCAGCCGCTTCACGTCCCATTCCCACGGAGCGGGCAAGGTCTCGTCGAAGTCGTTGAGATCGAAGATCACCCGGCGTTCAGGCGTCCCGAAGCCACCAAAATTGAGGAGGTGGCAGTCGCCGCAGGCCTGAACCCGCATCCCGCTGGCCGGAGTGCGGGAGAGGTCGGCGGCCATGATCGCTGCCGCGCCCCGGTAGAAGGAGAAGGGGCTGCGGAGCATCCGGCCGTAACGAATCGGGAGCAGCCGCGGGACCCGGTGAATGCTGGCCTGCTCGAGGATCTGGATCGGATCGCGGTGCTTCCACGCCTTCCATTCCGCGTGGCTCTCCCGGGGGACCTTCCGCCTCAGCACCTTAGCGCGCGCAATGCGCCTCTCGCCGTCGAAGAGCGGCCGGTGGGAGGAGGTCTTCCGAGAACCGTTGCTGGCCATGGCCCCTGCTCAGGGTCCGTTGCCCCAGGCAATCCCGAGGTGAATGCCCACGAACTGATAGAAGCCCTGACTCCCGCTGGAGAAGGGCAGGTTGTAGCGGACGCTCAGCGTGGCATAGGAGCCGAGCCCGATGGGGACGAAGATCCCCAACTCCGGGGCAACCCCGAAATGCCACTCGGTCGAGGAGTACGAGGAGAGCCCGATGTCCAGTCGCTGGATGATCGGGTAGACGCCCATCCCGAAGCCGACAAACGGCTTGAGCGACGGATTGAGGGAGAGGAAGTACCGGGCGTTGGCGAGGATGGGGAAGACGTTCAGCGAGCGGTCCTGGTACCCGCTGATGTCCACCCCGTTGGGGAAGTGCACGATCCGGTTGGTGCCCTCGTAGAAGACGTTCCACGCCACCGCGAATCCGAGGGAGATGTTGGGGCGGAGGAAGTAGCCGAAGTCGACGCCGATTCCGCGCCAGGCGACATCGTGGATGTACTGGTGCGTCTCGCCGATGGGGATCGCCAGCTGGTAGGTGACCGTCCCGTAGTAGGGAACCTGCGCCCGGGCAGCGGTGGCGGAGCCGAGGAGGACCAAGACGGAGAGCAGCCGAAGCGTTCTCATTCCCATCCCCTCAACGTGCGATGTACGGCGACTGGGTGAAGGCCTGATTGATCCCGGTCACCGCCCGCTGGACGTCGGTGGTGTCATTGCCGGTGAGAACGCCCCGGACCGCTGCCACCCACACCCCGTCGGCGCGGCTGTTGGCATCGTCATTGGTGGACATGGTGACCACCACCGTCCCCACGTCGTACTGGGTGACGCCGGTGATCGGCGGGTAGTACCAGCCCCAGCCGCTGCAGTACGGGTAGTAGTACCCCCAGTAGTCGCACCACGGATAGGTGACGTAGATGTTGGTGTAGGTCACCGTAACCACGCCAAGGGTCATCGCCAGGTCCGGGCGGTTCACCAGCGTGGGAACGATCTGGGTGTAGCCCCGGGCGGTCATGTTGCTGGACACCGCGTTGATCAGCGGATTGCCCAGCGCCGGCGGAAGCGAGGTCGTTCCCCCGTCGGCCTGGAGGTACTTCACCTGGTCGGCCACGGCGAAGGTGATGAACGACCCGAAGTTCGTGCCCCCGTCGTGGACGGTGGTCACGGTGTTGAGATCATCGACGGTCTCGACGCCGCTCGGGTAACAGGCCGCAGCGGCCGCGAGGAGCACCGCCAGCGCCACCGGCCCCCCCGGGAACCCTGACCTTGGAACTCCGCTCAGCATCCTCGATCTCCCTCCCACCCCACGCTGTGCGCGGGGAAAAGAGTCGAGGAGGTGACGACTGTCAAGCGGCGGAGACTCACCGCAGGCCAGGTCCGCCGCCGTCGCCGCACTGTCGCACCGGCGACTCCCACCGCGGGCCCCGGCCACTCTCGGAGAGGATTGACCGGTAGCGAACCGTCCCGGCCCGTGGTCGAGGGTCACCGCCTCGAGGAGCGCACCTTGGCGTGCGGCGAGGATGGGCCGCCCGGCTGCCTCGCGCTGGCGTTTCCAGCCCCGATCCGCAAAGCCTCTCGCCCAGGGAGGTGCGACGATGACGCGGATACTGCTCCTGGTGGTGGCGATGCTCGGGGTCGAGGCGAGGGCCGAGCAGTCTCCGGCCCGCAGCGCCGAGGAGGCCGCGATCCGGGCCACGGTGCTCGATTACGTCCAGGGCTGGTACGACGGCGACGCGGCGCGCATGGAGCGAGCGCTCCATCCCGAGCTGGCCAAGCGCATCGTCCGGACCGACGCCACCTCAGGGAAGAGCCGGCTGGATCAGATGTCGGCAATGACGCTGGTCCAATACACCCGTTCCGGAGGAGGGAAGAAGACCCCGGCGGCCGAGCGGCAGCAGGACGTGCAGGTCCTCGACGTCTTCGAGAACGCGGCATCGGCCCGGGCCACGATGAGCGGCTGGGTCGACTACCTCCACCTGGCGAAGGTCGACGGTCAGTGGAAGATCGTCAACGTCCTCTGGGAGCTGAAGCCGGGGCGGAAATAGGCCGAGTACGAGGCCCCCCCACCCGGCGCCGCCGGCAGCGAGCTCTCGGAAGTCCGGCTCACGAGATCTCGCGAGTCGCGAATTCTCGTGACCGATGCCCTGCGCCATCGTCCCGGAACCCCGGCGTTTCCTGCGCGCCACACGATGGCACGGCCAGTGCTCTGCGAGGGGTTGCCCCGGCACTTCCGCCGGAGTGCCAGCAGAGGAACCCATGCAGACCGAATCGAAGAAGTCGACGACCGCCAGCGAGGATCGTCGCTACGCCAAGACGATCGAGAACTCCCGCCGCCTTCGCTGGGACATCGACAAGGACGTCTTCCGTGGCCGGCAGTTCGACTTCGCCGGGAACTTCCTGCCCGACGGTCTCTCGCTGATCAGCAAGATGGCCTTTCTCGCTCCCGGTGATGCGCGTCTGCTCAGCCAGATCCAGGGCCGCACCTACGCCAACGTCTTCGGTCTGGTGGAGCGGTTCATCAACGCCAAGGTCCTGGAGCTCTCCCGCGAGCACTGGATGGGCGATCAGACGGCGCTGGAGGCGCTGGTGGGCTTCAGCCAGGACGAGCTGAGGCACCAGGAGCTGTTCCGCCGGGTGGAGCAGATGATCGCCGCCGGCATGCCCGCCGGGTACGTCTTCCAGCCCAAGCCGGACGAGGTGGCGATGGCGGTTCTGGGGAAGTCGACCTGGGCGGTGCTGGCGCTGACCTACCACATCGAGCTCTTCACCCAGGTGCACTACCTAGAGTCGATCAAGCCCGACGCCTCGCTCTCGCCCCTGTTCAAGGACGTCTTCCTCTACCACTGGAAGGATGAGTCGCAGCACGCGCTGATCGACGAGCTGGAGTGGCCGCGCGCCGACGAGAAGCTCACCCCGGCGGAGCGTGACCAGGCGGTGGACGACTTTATCGCCCTGGTTGGTGCGGTGGACGGGCTGCTCAAGATGCAGGCCACCGAGGACGTGGCGTACTTCCTCGCCAACGCCACCGGGCGGTACGACTCCCGGCAAGTGGAGGAGATCGGTCAGGGCGTGCTGCGCGCCTACCGCTGGCAGCACATCGTCTCTGGCGCCCAGCATCCCCGCTTCCTGAAGCTGCTGGTCGCCATGACCACTCCGGCGCAGATCGAGAAGGTGACCCAGGCACTCGCACCGATCGTCGGCGCCACCGCCTAGCGCTCGGCCGCGATGCAGCCGTGGTCGCCACGTCGCTGACCACGGCTGTTCGCTTGCGGGCGGTCAGTGGAAGACGCGCCCGGCACCTTCCCGAGGCGAATGCATGACCTCGGCGACTCCCCGCCGTGGTGCGTGACCGACGCTGTCCACCGGAGTGCCGAATCTGAAGATGAACGTCGGCTGCCATCCCGGACCGGCGCCGAAGGGCTCCACTGCCCGAGCCCATCGGTCGGGGAGCCCCAGCTGCCGCTCGCGGTCGGCGCGTTCCAGCGGCTGATTGAGAGGCTGGGAGGCCATCCCTCGCTGGGTCAACCGGAGCTGCAATCGCTGCCAGAGGCGGCCGACGGAGATCGCGGTGGGCCGATCGAGGGGATCCCGGACCGAGATCACCCCGAAGGCGGAGGCGGTGCCGACGTGAATCCGCTCGGTATCGGCGAGCCAGCGACGGAGCGCAGCCCCCCGCGTCGGCGGGAAGGCACGGCTCAGCAGCCGGAGCAGGGGATGGGGACCGTCGATGTCGAGTGCGAGCCCGTCCCGCTTGCGTTCGATCTCCCGCTGCCGCAGGCGGAACCAAGCCGAGGTATCCGCGGCCATCTGCCTATCGGCGACGATCTGCTGCGCCGCCTCGACGATCTGCCGACCCAGAAGCCGCGCTGGCTTGCCGATGAGGAGGGTGAGCCGGGTGAGCGGGAATTCCGCGGCGAACGGCGGAAGCTCGGCGAGGAGTACCTCCGACGGCGGCCAGGGCTCGAAGGGTCCGCGGTGGGTGCGCCGCCGCTCCAGCAGGCGGAGGTTGGCGGGGATGACCTGGGACCCCGGAACCAGGTGGACGATCACCGCCCGGGTGTCAGCAGACGTCGGAGGAAGTCGACCGGGGAGCACCTCGATGCGCCCCGCCAACCCCTGAGCCTGGGCGATGATCTGGCAGTTCTCCGCCGCACATCCGATGGACTGAAAGAGCTCGCGGCGAAAGGGGTCGAACGCTCCGAGGTTCCGATCGAGGTCCGCGGAGATCTCAACCGCTTCGGGCGTGAAACCGAACCGCCAGGGCTGCGTGTTGTGGACGTTGGCAGCGAGGACCGCCGCCCGGACCAGCTGTTCGTCCCCGGTCGTCTCGCTCAACCCGGACCACAGCGCATAGGCGTCTGCCACGGGTGCTCCTCCGATCGTTCGGCACCGAAGCTGTGGGTCGTAGAGGCCCGACGCAACCGCGCATGGACCAACATCCGTTCCCAAGCGAGCAGGCGCTCCACCGAGCCCCGCCCCACGGCCGGCGACGGATGTCTAGCGCGCGACGTCGAGCTGGACTGCGGAATGACTCGAACCACCCTACGCGCCCGAGCGGTCCGGTCGGGGCCGGGATCAGCGACGCTAGCCGGGAGTGAAGACCGTTCCCGGGACCAGGGAGCATGCGCCCTGCGCCGAGGTCTGGTTGTAGCTTGGGGAGTAGTAGCTCTCGAGGATTGTTCCCTGCGGGGAGCAGGTGACGCCGGTGTTCGGACCGAGCGGGGGGATCTGGCAGTGGCCCACCCGGTTGGTCGAGCTGCAGGCCGTGTTTCCAAAGGTGCCATTGAAGCCCCGGCAGACGGCCTGGACCGAGGCGAGGTCCTGGCTAGAGAGGTTGCCGAAGTCGACGCACTGACCGGCGGAGGGGATGAGACAGGTGCCTCCGACGCCCGCCGAGTCGCAGACGGTCACCGTGGCGGCCTTCGACGCCGAGCCCCCCGCGCCGGTTGCATCGAGGTTGAAGGTGGTGGTGCTGGACACCGACACCACCTTGGTGCCGGAGGTGGCGGGGCTGAGCGCTCCCACTCCGTTGTCGACGCTGAGTGACGTCGCGTCGGTCACGGTCCAGCTCAAGGTGCTCGAGCCGCCAGCGGCCGGCAAGGTCGTCGGCTGGGCGATGAAGGACTGGATCTGCGGCTTGGAAGGAGTGTTGCCGCCACTCGAGCCGCAGGAGAGGGAAAACAACAAGATCACCAACAGAGAAGAAAGACGCATTTCCGGCCCCCTGGAACGGATCCCCTCGGAGGCGATCTAGGCCCCATGCGCAGGCGCGGATGCAAGCAACGCGCATCGCTCCGCTCGCCTCGCCCCGGAGCTGGTACCGCTCTTCCGGAGAATCGCCGCCAGATCCGGTCTGACTCTGTCGCCGCCCCGGAAGGACTGGTCCAGGCCCACCCGGTCGCTGAAGGCCGTTCCGGTGGACCGTCCCGGTGGGGACCGAACGGGGCCGGCCGCGGGGAGCATCCCCGGGAGGACGTAGGCCTGGAGCAACACCCGGATGCTCTCCGGAAACCCGCTTTGCGCTGGGGGGCAGCGGAGCGTCACCGACACTCCGTCGCGCCGGATGGCACTCAGTGAACACTTGCCCCGGGAGGCTCTCTAAGCGTTGACAGCTGCGGAGGGAGCCCGGAAGGTTCCGCCGCCACTTCACAGGAGGGAGATGATGGCCTCACGCTCCGGCGTCCGGGGAAGCCCCCGCCGCCTCGCGGTTCCCCTCACCCTGAGTCTCGCGCTCCTCGCCATGCTTGCGGGCTCGGCTGCGGCGCAGGACGTGCTCCCCCGTCCGGACGCTCCCTTCAAGGGGAAGATCGGGCGGCTGGCGAAGGACTCCAAGCCCGATTTTCCGAAGGCGGTCGAGCCGCCCAAGGGCGCACCGAACATCCTCCTCATCCTCACCGATGACGTCGGCTTCGGGGCCTCGAGTACCTTCGGTGGACCCATCCAGACGCCCACCTTCACTCGCGTGGCCGACGCCGGGCTCAAGTACAACGCCTTCCACACCACGGCGCTGTGCTCGCCGACCCGGGCGGCCCTGATCGCCGGCCGCAATCACCACAGCGTCGCCAGCGGATCGATCACCGAGTTCGCCACCGGCTTCCCGGGCTACAACTCGCTGGTTCCGAAGAGCGCCGGCACGGTGGCCCAGGTCCTCCGCGACTACGGGTACGGAACGTCCTGGTTCGGGAAGATGCACAACGTGCCGGACTGGATGTCGAGCCAGGCCGGGCCCTTCGATCTCTGGCCGAACGGTTTGGGGTTCGACTACTTCTACGGATTCATCGGCGGTGACTCCGATCAGTGGCATCCGGCCCTGTACGAGAACAAGACGCCGATCGAGCCCTACCTCGGCAATCCCAGCTACATCCTGAACAACGACCTGGCAGACAAGGCCATCGTCTGGATGCGCATGCAGCACGCGCTCGCTCCCCAGAAGCCGTGGCTCCTCTACTACGCCACTGGCACCGATCACGCCCCGCACCACGCACCCAAGGAGTGGATCGCCAAGTACAAGGGCCAGTTCGATCAAGGCTGGGACAAGGTCCGGGAAGAGACGCTGGCCCGCATGATCAAGATGGGCATCGTCCCGGCCAGCACCCAGCTCACCAAGCGTCCCGACCAGATCCCCGCCTGGGATTCGCTGTCCGCCGACCAGAAGCGTCTGTACGCCAGGATGATGGAGGTCTACGCCGGGGCGCTGTCACACGCCGACCACGAGATCGGACGGATCATCGATGCGGTGCAGGAGGCCGGTCAGCTCGACAACACCCTGGTCATCTACATCATGGGGGATAACGGGGCGAGCGCGGAAGGAACGCTCCAGGGCACCACCAACGAGGTCGCCACGGCAGCCAACGGAGTGACCGAGAGCCTTCCCTTCCTCCTTTCCCAGATCGACCAGCTGGGCGGCCCGACGACCTACAACCACTATCCGGTCGGCTGGGCGCACGCGATGGACACCCCGATGCAGTGGACGAAGCAGGTGGCTTCGCACTTCGGTGGAACCCGGAACGCGATGGCCATCGCCTGGCCGGCGCGGATCAAGGACAAGGGCGGCCTGCGGCCTCAGTTCTGCCACACCATCGACATCGTCCCCACCATCTACGAGGCGATCGGGGTCAAGGCTCCCACCGTGCTCGATGGGGTGAAGCAGAAACCGATCGAGGGGACCAGCCTGGTCTATAGCTGGGCCAACGCCACTGCCCCGACCCGACACACCGTCCAGTACTTCGAGATGTTCGGGAACCGGGCCATCTACAAGAACGGGTGGATGGCCTCGACCACGCCTCTGCGATTGCCCTGGGAGACCTCGGGCAGCGATCCATCTCCGGACGATTTCAAGTGGGAGCTCTACAACATCAACGACGACTTCAGTCAGGCGAAGAATCTCGTCGCCGCCAACCCGGCCAAGCTGAAGGAGCTCCAGCAGGCGTTCGACGTCGAGGCGAAGAAGTACAACGTCTACCCCCTCGATTCGGCCTTCGCCGAGCGGGCCGATCCCGCCATCCGGCCGAGCCTCACCCGGGGGCGGAGCGAGTTCACCTATTTCTCGGGAATGATCCGCATCCCCGAAGGGTCGGCACCCAACTTCAAGAACAAGTCGTTCGCCGTCGCCGCGGAGATCAACGTTCCCGCGGGCGGTGCCAACGGGGTGCTGGCCACGCTCGGCGGCCGCTACGGCGGCTGGGGGCTGCTGATCCAGGACGGGAAACCGGAGTTTGCCTACGCCTTGTCCAATCAGCCCGAACACAAATGGCGGATCATCTCTCCGACGCCGATCGTCGCCGGCGATCACGTCGTCCGACTCTCCTTCAAGTATGACGGTGGCGGCATCGGAAAGGGTGGAATGGGCACGCTGTTCATCGATGGGAAGCAGGTGGCCCAGGGACGGATCGAGCGGACGATCCCCGTCCGCTTCTCGCTCGACGAGACGTTCGACGTCGGGGAGGACACCGGCACACCGGTCATCGAGACCTACGTGGACAAGATGCCGTTCAAGTTCGCCGGCACGGTGAAGAAGGTCGTGGTGGTGCTCGAGCCGGACAACCTCACGCCCGAGGAGCGCAAGCGTCTTCAGGCGGAGGAAGCCCGGGCCGGGGCCGCCGTCCACTAGGGCCGCTCAGATCGAGCGAAGTGAGACCGACGGGTCCACCCGCGAGGCGCGGAGCGCGGGCAGCAAGGCGCTGAGCACTGCCACCGCGGCGAGGACAGCGACCACGGCCGCGAGCACGAGGGGATCGGTGCTGGCCACGCCGAAGAGCAGGCCCCGGAAGACGGTGGCCAGGGCAACTGCTCCGGCCACTCCCACCGCCGCTCCGAGGAGCACCGGCGCGCTGCTCCGGCGGAGGACCAGCCGGACGATGTCCCGCTGGAGCGCTCCCATCGCCATCCGGATCCCGAACTCCTGGGTCCGCCGGGCGACGCCGTAGGAGACCACGCCGAAGATGCCGATGCAGGCCAGCAGCAGGGCGGCGGCGGCGAACACCCCGAGGAGGAACACCGGGTAGCGGCGGAGGAACATGGTGGGGGCGTCGCCGAGCACCTCGCTCAGGCTCCGGGCCGGGCCAACCACCAGGAAGGGCGCGGCATCGTGGATGGCCCTGCGGAGGTCGGCGCCGATCGCCGCGCGGCCACTCCGGGCGACCACCGCGAACCGGACCGAGGTCGACTGGGTGTCGGGGTAGTAGAGGATGGCCGGCTGTGTCTCATCCAGCCCCCCCAGCGTCTGATCGCCCACCACGCCGACGATGGTCAGCGGCGGGGCATCGGCCGGGTAGATGCGCCGGATCGTCTTCCCGATCGCATCCTCCCCTGGGAAGTAGCGGCGCTGCAGGGCGCGGTTGACGATCACCACCGGAGTCGCCCCGGCGAGGTCCTCGGGCCCGAAGTCGCGCCCGCCGAGCAGGGGAATGCCCAGGGTGCGGAAGTAGCCGGGGCCCACCTCCCGGAATGTCGCGTCCGGCTCGGCGCCCTTCGGCGGCGCTCGATCGGTGCGGAGGAGCTCTGCGTGCCTCCGCTCCCGGTTCCCGGCAGCCGGTGGATGCGGGCCACCGCCGAGACGCCGGGGACGGCCCGGACCGCCTCGAGGACCTGCGCCTGTAGCGCCACCATCGGGGCACCGCCGGTGATGCGGCGGTCGGGGAGCGAGAGCTCGACTCCCACCAGACCCTCGGCGCGGAAGCCGGGGTCGGTGGAGAGCACCTTGAGCAGGCTCTTGCCCATCAACCCCGCCGAGCCGAGGACCATGACCGCCAGGGCGACCTCGAGGCCCACCAGCGAATCGCGGAGCGAGTGGCGCAGCGGATCCGCCGTGCCCGGAGCAATATCTCCCTTGAGGGACCCGTGGAGGTCGGGTCGCGAGGCCCGCAGCGCAGGCAGCAGCCCGAAGAGCACGGTGGTGAGGAGGATGACGGCCAGTCCGTAGCCGAAGACGCGCTGATCGACCTCCAGGTGCTCGAGGAAGGGCATCGCCGCGCGGTCCCGGCCGGGGATGCCGGCGAGCATCAGGGGCAACCCGAGACGCGCGGCGAACAGGCCGAGCACGCCCCCGGCAACTGCGAGAAGCAGGCTCTCGGTGAGGAGCTGTCGGAGGAGACGTCCCCGCGCGGCGCCGAGCGCAGCACGGAGCGACATCTCCCGTTCCCGGGTGGTCGCCCGCGCGAGAAGGAGGTTGGCCACGTTGGCGCAGGCCACCCCGAGCACCAGGGCCACGCAGACGAAGAGCAGGACCAGGACCGGCTGGACCCGGCCCACCAGCTCGTCACGGAGAGGGACGACATCGGTGAGCACGCCACCGAGGGGGCCGGGGAATCGTTCCCGGAGCCGATCCTCGAACTCCGCCAGAGACTTCCTGGCCTCTGCCAGCGGCACCCCATCGCGGAGGCGGGCGATGGGACGGATCCAGTTCAGGGTCCGGCGCTTCAGCAGATCGTCGGTGGGCTGGGCGGCGAGGAAGACCTGCGCATCGCGGCTCGGGGCAAAGGGAAAGCCCGGGGGCAGGACGCCGACCACCGTCCAGGGATCACCGGCGAGACTGAGCGTCTTGCCCACGACGTCCGGGTCGGCTCCCAGCCGCGTTCTCCAGAACCAGTCGCTGAGCACCGCCGACCGCGGGCCGCCGTGCACGTCTTCGCCGGGGAGGAAGGTGCGCCCCAGCGCGGGTCGGGTGCCGAGGACATCGAAGAAGTTGGCCGACACCCAGAGCGAGGGCAGCTCCTCCGCCTCGGCGCGGCCGGTCCAGGCGATGGGGAAGGGCGCGTAACCGGCGACCGAGGCGAAGACCCCGGGTTCGGCCTGGAGATCACGCAGCGTTCCCCAGGCGAAGGGGAAGCGTGTTCGGTCCTCCTTCTCCTGGACCTGCCAGAGATGAACCAGGCGCTCCGGCTCGGCGTACGGCAGGCCACGGAGCAGGGCCGCGTCGACGACGGTGAAGACGGCGGCATTCAGCCCGATGCCGAGCGCAAGGGTGAGGATGGCCACGGTGGTGAAGCCGGGCCGGTTCCGGAGGGAACGGAAGGCGTACTGCAGATCCTGGAGGAACGAGTCCATGGTCACCGCGGGCGGGGCTTGCCGTCGTGGGGTCCCTGGGGCCGGAGCGGAATGTCGTCCCACCAGCGGCTCCAGGGGAGGTCGCTCCGGCGGCTGGCATTGAGCGGATAGAAGATGCGGTTGTCGGCCTTGTCCGCCTCGCCGCCGGAGAGGAGCAGGGCATCCCGCTCCTCATCGTTGATGAAGGTGTGGCAGATGCCGGTCCCGGAAGGGAACGCCGCGAGGTCACCGGCCTTCATCCGATGGAGCTCGCCGTCGATCCAGGCGTCGACCTCGCCCTCGACGACGTAGACGAACTCCTCCTCCAGCGACTCGGCGTGCGGCCAGGACGTCCGGGTGCCGGGTGGAATGCGGACCAAGTGGATGCCGATCTTCAGCAGGCCGGCAGCACGTCCGACGGGTCTGGACGGCGCCATGCCCTCGGTGCTGTTCGGGTAGCGGTGAATCCTCTCCGGGACGTCGGCCGACGAGACGATGAAGGGAGGCCGGGTCTTTGCCTGGGGGCGTGGATCCATGGGGCGGGAAGCATGGTTCAACGCCTGTGCCAGGTCGACTGCCGCCGGAGCGGGAACTTACGCTCTCCCCCGCCGTGCCCTGGCCGCTCGCGAGAACCGTCGTCCCGCGAGCGAACAGTCGCTCAGGAGCAGACGTGGCTGCAGCTCGCCGGGCTGGTGCCGCTGGTGATGTCGCTGCACGACTCGTTGGCGTAGTCGTTGATGCAGGTGCTGGCGTTGGAGGCGTTGTAGCTCGTGCATGAGAGCACCCTCCAGGTTGTCCTGGACGGTAGGCGCCGCGCGCGAGGCGCCGTCAGGTGCGCTTCGGAAATACCGGCTGGGCCACCCGTCTACAGCTTGGCGTGCGGCTGCTCCGAGGCGGCCTTCAGCTCTGTCTCGACGCGGTTCCGGGTGTTCTCCAGCCCGGGGGTCTTGGGCAGGGTATCGATGAGGGCGAGCTGCTCGCGGAGGACCGGAGTCTTGTCCTTCCCCTGGGCGGCGAGAATCTTCGCCTTTAACCCGAGGATCCCCACCTTGCGCGGGCCCTGCGGCATCTTGGTTAGCGCGCGATTGACGGCCGCCTCGGCCTCCGCCGGACGCTTCTCCTCGAGGAGGACCCGGGCCAGCCGCGCCGGCGGGTTGTAATCGGTGGGGAGGTCCTTCTCCCGGGCGGAGAGCATCGCCTCCGCCTTCGGCGCCTCGCCCAGGTAGAGATAGGTGTCAGTCCGGTGGGCGTCGAAGGTGGCCGCGGTGACCGCATCGGGCGCTGCCTTCGCCGCCGCCTCCAGCATCGCCGAGCGCTTGCGCATCGCTGCTACAGCCTCGTCGTGCCGCTTCAGTGCATCGAGGTGATCGGCCAGGTGGGCGTAGAGGTCGCTCCGGTCATCCACCGAGAGGGCGGCCTTCGGATCTCCGGCGAGCTTATCCATCCGCGCCAGAGCGGAGGTGAGGAGCGCCTGCGCCTGGGGATCGTTCATCTGCTCCGCAGCGCAGTCGGCGGCGTTGATGCTGAAGTCCGCCCCCGGAGGGCTGGCGGGCATCTTGTTCAGCTCATGGGTCGCCAGCTGGACGCACTCCTTGGCTGCTTCGGGTGTGCCCAGCCCGCCCAGCGCCGAGACCAGGAGCGCCACTCGCTCGGGTCGCCGGGGGTCCTTGGCGTCGGTGAGCTGCAGCGCCTTCCGGTAGGCATTCGCCGCGGCCTGCCGGTCTCCAGCCTGCTGGGCGGTGTGGCCCTCGCGCTCCGCCTCGGCGGCGGGGGACAGCTTTCCGCCCTTCCGCGTCGTCTGCCAGGCGGCAGCGGTGTCGACGACGAACTGGCGCATCTCGTTCACCGACGAGGTCCCCAGCCACTTTCCGATCACCTGCTCGGTGTTGGGATCGATGATCAGGAAGGTGGGCAGCCCGTCGACGGGATACTTCTCCACCACCGGCCGGTTCTTCTCGGTCTCAGTCTCCACCGCCAGCCACACCACCGCGTCCTTCGCCGGACGCAAGCCGGCGTCGGGGAAGACGAAGGCCTTCATCGAGAGGCAGGAGTGGCACCAGGTGGCCCAGCTGTCGAGGAACAGCGGCTTCTGCTGGGTCTTCGCCTTGGCCAGCGCCCCGGCGTAGTCGTCATCGATGAAGACGATGCCCGAGGGCGGTGCCTTCGCCGGATGGGAGGGCGAGGCGGCCAGGGAGGCGAGGAGGGCGACGGTGGCGAGGGCGTTCGTCATGGCGGGCGGAACCTAACACCCTCCCGCTGCCGCAGCTGAGTTGAAGCTCTAGCATCGGGGCCCCGGCGCAAGGTCATCTTCTTGGTGCTGCCTCCGACCGAGCATTTTGCGCAACTGGTGGTTGCTCTGACCGGGTTTGACGGCTCGGGCCGCGGCGACGTTCGCGGCCGGTGCGATCAGCCCGTTCCGATCACGAACGAGTTGCCGTCGGGGTCCTTGAAGATGGCTGAGGTCCCCCAGAGCTCCTTGCGCGGTGGCTGACTGAACTCCACGCCGCGCTCGCTCAGCTCACGGTGGGTCCGCTCGACGTCGTCGGCCTCGAAGGAGATGCTCTGGAAGGTCCCGATGCGATCCTCGTGGCCCTTGGGGGTGAACAGCGCCAGGCCGGTCTGTGAGCCGGGAATCCGGATCTCGATCCATCGCTGTCCGTCCCCCATCGGCTGGTCGGTGGCGACCTGGAAGCCGATGCACTGGGTCCAGAACTCCAGTGCCTTCTGCTGGTCCCGGACGGGAATCCCCACGAACTTGATCCGCTTCAACATGTCGAGCGCTCCGAGCTTGTCGCGGCCTTGCGACGAGGCAGGTGTGCCACGAGCAGCCTCCCGGAGCGCTCGGGCCGCCGTCGACTGCCTGCCAGCAGATCCGCAGCCTTCACGACTGTAGCCATGGAGACCATAGCGGTACATCATCGCCGGGCCATGGCCATCTCCGTCGAGCCGCACGTGGTGGACGTCCTACTCCCGGACCTCATCGGGCACGACAAGCGTCCCTCGTCCTTCGTTCTCTACCTCTGGCTCTATGCGATGACCCGGGGCATCGGGCGGAAGAGCGCCTTCTTCAGCTACCAGACGCTCACCGACCGGACCGGCCTGTCGAAGCGCGCGGTGCAGCGGGCAGTGGCCCACCTTGAGCGCCGCCAGCTGCTCCGCGCCTCCCGGAAGTCGGTGACTGCCGTTCCGGAATACACCGTCCTCACCCCCTGGGTGCGCGGTTGAGCGTCCTCCCGCGCGGAGATCAGAGCGACCGGAGGAAGTCGAGGATGTCCTGCTGCTCGGTGGAGGAGAGCCGCGCGTAGTTGAGGATGACCTGGTTGGCCTCGCTGGCCGGATAGGCTGGATCTCGACCGTGGGCCTCGCTGGCCGGCGAGTAGTGGGCGCGGATCGCCTCCTGGAGGTCGCCGGTCCTCCCGTCGTGGAGGAAGAAGAGCCGCTGGCCGACCCCCCACAGGGGCGCGCTCCGGAACTGGTCCGGTCCCGCCCCTCCCTGGATCACGTTGTCCGCCAGGTTCGCTCCCATGTGATGCACCACCAGATCGGAGAAGAGGTTCACCGTCTTTCCCGCCAGTGCCTTGCTGAGGGGGCCAAGCGGCGCGGGTCGGGTCTTCATGCTCGGGACGTGGCACTCGCTACAGCCCACCTCCTCGAAGAGATGGAACCCCCGCTCCGCACTCCGGCTGAGGGCGACTGGCTGGGGAGCGTCGAGGAAACGGGTGAAGAGCGAGAACATCAACCAGTCGGCCATGATCTCCCGCGGGTCGTCGAACTTTGCATCGTCCACCCGGGTGACGTCGTTCGGTTCGGCTCCCAGGTTGCAGGTCTCGTCCTCGGTCTTGGAGATGGGGAATAGCTCGTTGGTGATGCCCATCTCCACGTTGTAGGCCTCGCCGGCGAAGACGGTGATCGAGGCATTCTGGGCCTTCCACCCGAATCGGCCGATGGTGCTGTTGTTGCCAACGAGGTTGGGTGTCCCGTGAATCCCGAGCCGCGCCTTTCGCTCAGGGTGGGAGTTGAGGTGGGCGCGGATCTCGATGTCCGGAATCGAGTCGACCAATCCCAGCCCGAAGAGCGGGGTCGGGATCCGGAAGGCCAACCCGTACTTCTCCTCGGCCGCCCGGAAGTCGGGCTGCTCCAGCTGACAGAGCGGGGCATCGGACCGGCCCTTCACCGTGAACTTCTGGTGGACTGACCCGTCGCGGGTGCCGTCCTCGTTGAAGCGGAAGCGCACCTCGCGGGTGGGGCCGTGGAGGGACTCGAAGAAGGGCACGACATTGGTGGCGCCCTTGTGGCCGGCGATGGCGAAGGAAGGATTGGTCGCCGGCGAGGTGCCTCCCAGCGCGGGGTGGGAATGGCAGGCGACGCATTGATCGGAATTGAAGCGACCTCCGAGCCCGGCCGAGTTGGTGGTGTCCGGGGGAGACCCAGGAGGAATCGCCGTCCCTGGCGGCACGTCGCTGCAAGAATCGCAGGTGGCCTCGAGCTCCGTCGCGCGGAAGAGACCCTCGTTGAACAGCTTGAGCTCGTCGTCGGCCAGGTGGGGGAGCGGACCGCCTGCGCCCGGCGCTCCGCCGCGGGGACCCGGATCGTGGACGTCGGGAGGCGAGGACCGGAGCTCCTCCCGGTCCCCGGCAGCCGCCCGTGATGCCGGGAGCAGGAGGAGGGCGAGGCCGAGGCCCCACCGAAGCGAGCATCTGGTGCCCGCACGAAATTCGACGATCTCTTCCTTCATCTCCACCCTCGCTCGGTACGCCCGGTGCGAGACTGGAGATCGCGCGCCAGGCCTGGACGAGGGCGAGCCGAGCAAGCGCTGTGCCCTGACGCGGGTCAGCGATTCCACTCCGACGGGGTCGCAGCCGGAGTCCGTCGCGTGCCGGGCGCCCGCGGGCGCCCGGGCAGGAGCTCACGTCTCTCGGCGCTGGATTCCGAGCCGGGCCATCAGCCGCTGGACCTGCGTGCGTGGCCTGGCCAGCGCCCGGGCCACTGCCGCCACGTTTCCACGGTGCTCGGCGAGCAGCTCGACGATGCGGGTGCGCAGCACCTGGTCCTCCGCTGAGAGCGAGATGTCGGCCGCGCGCCGAGGAGGGGGTGCAGCCTCGCTCGCGGTGAGCGGCAGGTGCTGGGGACCGATCACGATCGCCTTGCCTTCCTCGGTCCTCGCCAGATCGACGGCGGCGAGCAGCACCCGCCGCAGCTCCCGGACGTTGAGCGGCCAATCGTGGAGGAGGAGGGTCCGCAGCGCGTCCATCTCGAACCGGATTCCGGCCAGCCCCTCCGGCACCTCGCGGAGGATCTGACGAATGAGCAACCCCAGGTCCTCGCGCCGCGCGCGCAGCGGCGGGACGGGCAGCCGGAGTAGCCCCAGCCGGGCGAGGAGGTCCTGTCGGAAGCGCCCCTCGGCCACGAGGGCCTGCAGATCCCGGTTGGTCGCGGCGATGACCTGGACGTCGACCGGAACCTCCCGTTCGCCACCCAGCGGTCGCACCCGTCGATCCTCGATCACCCGCAGCAGCTTTGCCTGGAGCGACAGGGGCATGTCCCCGATCTCGTCGAGGAGGAGCGTGCCTTGCTCGGCGGCGCGGATGAGGCCCGGGCGGTCGGAATGGGCACCGGAGAACGCCCCCTTCAGGTGGCCGAACAGCTCGTCCTCGAGGAGGTGCTCCGGTAGGGCGGCGCAGTTGACCGCCACCAGCGTGCCCTGGCGCCCGGAGACCCGGTGTAGCCAGCGAGCGACCACCTCCTTGCCCACACCCGACTCGCCGGTGAGAAGCAGATCGTGCGCCCGTCGCGCGAGACGCCCGGCCGCACTGAGGGTCAGCGAGAACTCGGGATTGAGCGTCAACGGATCGCCGGTCCGCTCATCGGTGGGCGCATCGCGGGCGCCACGCGCCGGGGTTCGCAGGTGAAAGAAGGTGTGGCCCACCTCGAGCACTGCGGTCTGGACGGGGCGTTCCTCGGCCGCCGCCAGCCTTCGCCCGTCCACGGAGGTGCCGTTGGTCGAGCCCTCGTCGAGGACAACGAACGCATCCTGCGCCCGGCGGAGGAGGAGGTGCCGCACCGAGGCATAGCGATCGGCGAGCACGATCGTGAGTGAGTGCCCCTCCTGGCGGACCGCACCGGAGCGACCCCGGAGGACGCGGACCTCCTCGCAGCCCTCGAGCCAGTGTCGAGACGGAGACTGCTGGAGATCATCGGCGCAGACGACCTTCACCAGGCTGGGTGGGAGGTCGGGCGGCCCGGAGCCGCGCTGCGACGACCGCTCGCTCTTCAGCGTGTCTAGCGTCTCCTCGTCGCTCGGCTCGCCCACGCCGTCGAAGGTAGCGAAAGTGCGGCGCGGTGCAGTTGTGGGCAGTGACCGATTTCCCACCGTGCATCTCAATGGCAACAACGTTGGGGGGCTGCCCCAGGGGACATGCCTGGACTGCACGGAGTGTCGGGGGGTACTTCCGCGTCGCCTCCCGGTGGGGAGCGGGGTGGCGACCCTTGGAGGAGAGCTCCTGGATGCCGGATGAGCGTTCCGATGACCTCTCGGGTCTGGAGAAGACCCTCTCGGCCCGGCCGGAGCTCCGCCCGGAGGAGGCTCCTCCGGACGTCCCGAGCCAGATCGGCCCGTACCGTCTGATCGAGCCGCTGGGTGAGGGAGGGATGGGGGAGGTGTGGCTGGCCGATCAGCTCGAGCCGGTCCGCCGCCGGGTGGCGCTGAAGATCATCAAGGCGGGAATGGACAGCAAGCAGGTGGTGGCCCGCTTCGAGTCGGAGCGCCAGGCGTTGGCGCTGATGGACCATCCGGCGATCGCCAAGGTCTTCGACGGCGGAACGACCCCCGAGGGACGCCCGTACTTCGTCATGGAGTACTTCCCCGGCGTCCCGATCACCGAGTACTGCGACCGGAACCAGCTGTCGACCGCCGAGCGGCTGGAGCTCTTCACCCAGGTCTGCGAGGGCATCCAGCACGCCCACCAGAAGGCGGTCATTCATCGGGATCTGAAGCCCTCGAACATCCTCGTCTCCCAGGTGGACGGTAGAGCAGAGCCGAAGATCATCGACTTCGGGATCGCCAAGGCCACCGGCTACCGGCTCACCGAGAAGACGCTCTTCACCGAGCTCGGGGCGGTCATCGGAACGCCGGAATACATGAGCCCGGAGCAGGCGGACTCCACCGGGCAGGACGTCGATACCCGGACGGACGTCTACTCGCTGGGGGTCATTCTCTATCAGCTCCTCACCGGCGAGCTTCCCTTCGCCTCGGCGGAGCTCCGGTCCGCAAGCTACGAGCAGCTCCTGCGGACGCTCCGGGAGATCGAGCCCTCCCGACCGAGCAGCAAGGTGAGCACCCTCGGGCCCGAGGTGGAGGAGGTGGCCCGGAAGCGGAACACCGAGCCGGGGACGCTCCGTCGGCAGCTCGAGGGAGATCTGGACAGCATCACCCTCAAGGCGCTGGAGAAGGAGCGCAGCCGCCGCTACGGAACCGCGACCGAGCTGGCGGAGGACATCCGGCGACATCTGCGTCACGAGCCGGTCGTCGCCCGGCCCCCGGGCGCCGGCTACCGGATGCAGAAGTACCTCCGGAGGCACCGGGTAGGCGTCGCGGTGGCTTCCGGGCTCGCCCTGCTCCTGGTGGCTTTCGCCGCGACGATGGCGGTGCAGGTCCGCCGGACTGCCGCCGAACGTGACCGGGCGACCCGGGAGCGAGAGACCGCCGAGCGCGCCTCGGCCTTCCTGGGGAACATGCTCGGGGCGGTGAAGCCCGATGCACTGGGAGATGCCCTGTGGAAGGACCTCCACCAGCGGGTCACCGACGTCCGCCGCGACGAAGGGAAGTCGGAGACAGAGATCGCCGCGGCAGGTGAGGCGCTCGATCGTTCGCTCCGGGGCGTCAACCCGACCCAGGCGGCCTTGAGCCTGCTCGACGAGCAGATCCTCGACCGCGCCGGGAAGACCATCGAGCGAGAGATGAAGCAGGACGGAAAGCTCGCCGCGCGCCTCGAGCACTCGCTGGCGATGACCTACAAGAACCTCGGCCTCTACCAGCAGGCGCTCCACCATGCGCAACGCGCAGCCGAGCTGCAGACCGCCGAGTTCGGAGCCGAGGGGCAGCCGACGCTCGAGACCCTGGGCGGTGCGGCCAACCTGCTCGAGCGTCTGGGCCGTTACGACGAATCGGAGCGGCTCTTCAAGCGCACCCTCGAGGCGCAACAAAGGACGCTCGGGTCCGAGCACCCCGACACGGTCGAGAACACCCGGGGACTCGCCATCCTCTATCTCTACTCCGGCCGGTATTCCGAAGCGGAGGCCTTGCTCGTCCCGATGCTGGAGATGCAACGAAGGACACTCGGCAACGAGAACGATGCGACCGACAGCACGATCGGCGAGCTCGCCAAGGTGTACGCCGAGGAGGGTCGATTCGACGAAGCCGAGAAGCTCAACCTGGAGGATCTGGAGATCTCCCGGAGGCGTTACGGTCCGGATGACGACAGCACGCTGGTGGCACTGAACAACCTGGCCGTCACCTATGCCCAGCAGGGCCGGGCGGCGGAGGCGGAGAAGCTCTTCCGCGAGGCGTTCGAGACCGAGAAGAGGGTCATGGGTCCCGAGCATCCCACCACGCTCGAGGCGATGAACAACGTCGCGGCCATCTCCACCGAGCTTGGCCGCTATGACGAGGCGGAGAGGCTCTTGCTAGAAGGTCTGGCGATCCGGCGGCGAGTGCTCGGACCCGATCACCCCTCGACGCTGTACTCGATCAATTCACTCGCCGAGGTCTACCTCGAAGCGAAGCGCTACGACGAGGCGGAGAGGTACGCCCGCTCGGCGCTCGAGGGCCGGCGTCGCGTCCTGGGGCGCGAGCACAAGGACAGCTTGATCTCGCTCGCCAACCTGGCCGAGGCGAGCAACGGCCAAGGGCAATACCTCAAGGCCGAGAAGCTGGTGGAGGAGGCCATCGCCGGCTACGAGCACACCGCGCTGGGGAAGAGTCAGGAGATCGGATTCGCTCGGACCACCCATGGTCGCGCGCTGCTGGGACTGAAGCGGTACCCCCAGGCGGAGGCCGAGCTCGTCGCCGCCGAGCGCCTCATCTCCGCCGGGACCAGTGCCCATCGGCAGGCGGTCGAGTCCCTGATTGCCGTGGAAGATGCCTGGGAGCAGGCCGACCCCGGCCACGGTCACGCCGCCGAGGCCGCCCGGTGGAAGGTCGCCCTCGCCGAGGCCCGGCGCTAGGTCACTTGCGCCGGCGTCTCGGGCTCCGTCGAGCGACAGGCGCGCGCCGCCGGCTTTCGGGGACGAGGGCGCCGCGAGCGACGTCCACCCGCTGCGGGCCGGACCCGGGGAAGGGACCTTCCAGGTGCAGGACGAGGAGCTCTGCAGGGAGTCCTCGCCGTCGGCTCGCCGCCCGCCGGGCGATAGACTCGAGGGCGCTGGCGGTCGGGGTTGGAGCCGGGCCGGCGAAGAGCAGCGCCTGGTGGACGTGGAGGATCCGACCCCCCCGGTCGTGCAGGACCACGGTCCTCACGCCGCTCAGTCGGGGAAACCGACCCTGGGTTTCGACGTGGAGGTTCATTCCCAGAGCTCCGTGGTGAGGGTCCACTTTCCGGCCGACTGGATGCAGGTCGCCCCCGCGTCCACGCGCTGTACCCCGGTGGCGAAGAATGCACCCCAGAACACCGGGTCTGCCTCCTGGTAACCGGCATTGGTCTGCCATCCGATGAGGAAGCACCAGGCCTCGGGCGGACCGGATTGCGCGCTCGGGTCGAGCTGATTTGCCATCCCGTTCATGGCGATGACACCCGAGGTGTCGAGTCCGGGCAGGTTCTCCAGGCTGAAGCTGAAGTTCTCGATGAACGAGCCAGTCGCTTCCGCCCAGGCCTGGATGAACGCGGTTCCAACCGCAGCCATGCCGTACCTCCAGGGACGGGGTCCGGAGTGTCAGGCGACGCCGGCGGGGGGACGACCACCACGCCTCACGCGGTGACAGCTTCGGAAAGGCGGGCGGCAGCGAGTTGCGGATCAACCACCTCGTTGCGTTCAGTGGCAGACCGACCCGCACGAGCTGGGGAGCGTCCCGTTCTCCAGGTCGTTCCCGGCATCGGTGCAGCTCAGCCCGTTGATTGCGCTGATGCAGCTGCTGGCCGCGCCGCTGTCAAAGCTTTGCCCCGACGGACAGGCCGCTGTCGAGCAACCGAGCCCGGCCTCCAGATTGCTCGCACAGGCGGAGGTGATCCCGCTGACGTTGCACGAGCTCGCCTTGTTGCAGATGGCGGAGGCGAAGGAGTTGCACGCGGCGACGGGGTTACTGGTGTCGGAGCCACAGGCAGACAGAAGTGCTGCGAGTGACGCGGCGACGAGAAGGCTGCGCATGCGGGGTCCCCTCCGGAGGATTGCGCGCGAAGCCTATCGCCGCTCGACAAGCACCCGTCCGAAACGCCATGGAGGAGCAAGTGCTCCGCTCGGCCGAGATCCGCTGAAGCAGGGTGTGGTGCGGCGCCGCGTGGCCATAGAGTCCCGAGGGGGAGGGCTCTGGATGAACTGGAAACTGATCTTTGCGCTCTCGTTGTTCGGTCTGGGCATGGGATTAGCAACGGTGTTTGCCGTGCCGTCGAACGTCGAGCCCTTCTTCTGGCTGGTGATCTTCGTGATCTGCGCGGGACTCATCGCCCGGGCTGGAGTTCCTCGGCCGTTTCTCCACGGGCTCCTAGTGAGCGTCGTGAACAGCGTGTGGATCATCGCCGCCCACGAGCTCTTCTTTGATCGCTACCTGGCAGGACATCCCCGGGAGGCCTCGATGCCCACCGGAGGCATTCCACAGCGAGCCGCGATGGTGCTCTTTGGCCTGGTGATCGGGGTGGTCTCGGGACTGGTGCTCGGCCTCTTTGCCTGGATCGCCTCTCGGGTCGTGAAACCAGCTGCCACTGCACCGCCCTAGGCCTTCAGATACTTCTCCAGCGGCAGCCAGTAGTGGTCTCTCCACCCGGTGGCGAGGTGCTCGGCTTGCCCGGCCGGGAACCCGGTGTGATCGAAGACCACCCGGGTGCCGGCGCCGTCGGGAACGAGCACGAACGAGGCCAGCGAGTACTGGTGGGGTTTCCAGCTCTGGGAGCGCCAGGCCTGGACGATCTGCTCGCCGGGAACCAGGTCCACCTGACGGCCGCGGATCAGTCCTCCGAAGAGCGAGAAGGGAGTGCCCGCCTCGGCGGTGATCTCGGTGGCCACGCCACCGGTCATCTTGCCGAACTGCGCGGCATCGAGCAGCACCTCGTAGATGCGCTTGGGAGGAGCGGCGAAGCGCACCTCCTGGTGGATGGCCTCCGCCTTCCCGCTGATGCCCGGGTTCCAGGCCGGCGCTCCCGAGCTCCTCGCCTCCAGCGCGGGGAGCAGCACCGCCAGCCCCAGGGAGAACTCCCTCCGATTGAAGCGCGTGATTCCCATCTGCTCCTCCTCCGTCCCGGTCATGGCCGCCTGGACAACGTTTAACAAGTTGGTTAAATGTCATCTCGCCCATGCCGTCAACCGCCAGGGTCGCCACCTCCGACGATCGCCAGCTCGACCGGCTCTTCCGCGCCCTGGGCGATCGCACCCGACGCGCGCTCCTGGCCCGGCTGGCAGAGGCTCCGGCGACCGTCACCGAGCTGGCCGAGCCATTCGCCATCTCGTTGCCCGCCATCTCCCGCCACATCCGCGTCCTGGAAGAGGCGAAGCTGGTGGCCCGCGAGGTGGACGGTCGGGTTCATCACTGCTCGCTGGACGCTTCGGCGCTCCAGACCGTCGACGGCTGGCTGCGACACTACCGGCGGTTCTGGACCGCCAACCTCGACGCGCTGGCTCGCTATGCGGAGGACGGTCCAGGCAGGGGAGGGCGTCGAGCACTCCGAGGTGACAGACGATGACCCGTCCTTCCGTCGCGGTCCCGCTCACCCTGGTGGTGCGGCGGACCATCCGGGCCACCCCCGAGCGGCTCTTCGCCGCCTGGACCCAGCCGGCGCACCTGCGCCAGTGGTGGGGACCCGAGGGAGTCCGCTGCGTGGGTGCAGAGATCGATCTCCGGGTGGGCGGGGGCTACCGGATCGACAATGCGCTCCCCGACGGCAAGCTCCTCTCCATCGTCGGTGAGTTCGAGACCATCGAGCCGCCCCACCGGCTCGTCTACAGCTGGCAGGTCGATGGAGCGTCGGGGACGCTAGAGCGGGTCACCGTTCGATTCCAGGCCGACCGCGCCGGGTCGACCGAGGTCATCGTCACCCACGAGCGCATCGGTGACGAGGCCATCCGGGAGCAGCACCGGCGAGGCTGGGAAGGCTGCCTGCAGGGGTTGGCCGATCACCTCGCGGCGGGAGCCTGACGACCTCGCTCACTGCTCAGAGGTCGAGCACGAGATCGTCCTTCGGCCGGGAGCAGCAGATGAGGACGTTGCCCTCTGCCGGGGGATCGAGCGGATCGGGCTGGTAGAGGACGGAGCCGGAGATGAGCCCGCTCTCGCAGTTGTGACAGACGCCGGTGCGGCAGGACCAGCGGACCGGGACCTCGCACACCTCGGCCAGCTCCAGCAAGCTCTGGTCTCCCCTCCACCGGACGGCGATTCCGCTCCGGGCAAAGGAGACCTGAGGGCCGGTCCCAGGCGCGCCAGCCGGCGGATGCGGTGGGTGCACCGGTGCGGCGGCCATGCCGGGCGTCAGCGAGGGGCCTCCGGAGAAGAGCTCGAAGTGGATCCGGTCCGCGGTCACGCCCCGGCCGGTCAGGCCCTTCCGCACCTCGTCGAGAAAGCTGGGAGGCCCGCAGAGGTAGAAATCAGCATCCTGCGGGACGCCCAGTGCCTGGAGAGCGTCGACTCCCAGACGGCCGGCCGAGTCGTAGTCACGCCCCTGGAGATCCCCGGCGTCCGGTCGGCTGTACCAGACGTGACTGCGTCCCCGGGGTAGGTCTCCGAGCAAGCCGCGGACCTCCCCGGCGAAGGAGTGAGACTTGCCGTCCCGCGCACCGTGCAGCCACCAGACCTCGCGGAGGGAGCCGCTCGTCGCCAGGGCGTGGAGCATCGCCAGCACCGGTGTCGCGCCGATCCCCGCGCTGAGGAGCACCACCGGCCGGTCACCCGGTTCGAGGACGAACGCGCCCCTCGGTTCACTCACCTCCAGGACGTCTCCCGGTCGAACGTTTCGCTCCAGATAGGTTCCCGCGGCGCCGTTCGGCTCCACCTTGACGCTGATCCGGTACTGCGCCTCGGAGAGCGGACCCGAGAGCGAGTAGCTCCGGATCAGGGGGGGACCGTCCGACCTCGGCCGGAAGCGGACCACGACGAACTGGCCGGGGAGGGGAGTGGTGAGCGGCTTTCCATCGGTCGGCTCGAGTACCAGCGAGCGGACGTCCACACCCTCTCGATCGATCCGCGCCACCCGGAGCTGCCGGAAGCCCGCCGCCGCCGTTCGCGCTGCGACTGCTGGCACCAGTCCGGCGTTGCCCGCTGCGCCGGGGTGGGCTTCCTCGCTCCGGAGCAGCGCTTCGAAGGACCACCGCCAGCCCGGGGAGAGCGCGGGGATCCGCAGCGCTCGCTCCAGCTTCTCGCGAGGGTGCTGAGCGGAATAGAGCAGCGCATTCACCTCGGCGATGGTCATCTGCTCCGGACCTCGAGCGACGGGGACGATCGCGTCGCCGGCGCCGACCTCGCCCTCCTCGAGGACCCGGAGATAGAAGCCGGGACGGCCGCTGGAGGTGAGGAGCGCCGGCATCCGCGGCTCTTCGAGGCGAATTCCGACCCGGTAGCAGGTGACCCGAGGCTGGGTCACCTCGAAGAGCGCGCTTCCGATCCGGTAGCGATCGCCGATGCAGACCTCGTCGTCGGGTAAGCCCTCGATGGTGAAGTTCTCGCCGAACCGGCCGGGGACGAAGTCACGCCGGCCGAGCTGCTCCTCCCAGTGCCGATAGGATTCGATCTGGTAGACGTAGACGGCCCGCTGCTCGCCCCCGTGACCGCCCAGATCACCCTGGCCGTCACCGTCGAGGTTGAGTCTCCGGACGCGGCGGCGGCCCTCGACGGCCGTCTTCCAGATCCCGGTGTGAACCGTCTTCCCTCGCCAGGGCACGTCGCGGGGCAACCCGACGTTGACCGAGAGCAACCGTGCCATCCGCTCGCCTCCTGCGGCGGCCGAACTGCGATCGGCGCCGCACCCTCTCTGCATGCCCCGGGTGCGATCGGGAAGCAGCGCCGGCGTTCACCCTGCGTGTGCTCCTGAACGCCGGGGAGCGGCGCCGGTCAGGAGGGCGACGGAGCGCCGGGGGCGAACGCGGCGAAATCGCGCTCCAGCGCCTTGGCGACACCGGTCCGGAAACCCTCGGCGAGGGGCCGCGAGGCGGGGTCGGGGAAGATGTCCTCCTCGCCTCGCTCCACCCCATCGAGGATCCCCACCGCCGCCGCCTCCGGGGTCGCCTTGGGGATATTGAAGCCTCGGTTCATGTCGGTGTCCACCGGTCCGATGAACACCGCATGCACGGCGACGCCCTCGCCGGTCAGGAGTGCCCTCAACGACTGGGTCATCGAGAACGCGGCGGCCTTGGAGATGGAATAGGCGGGAATGATCGGAAGTGGAGCGAGTGCCGCCAGCGAGAGGTGGTTGACGATCGCCCCTTGGGAACGCTTCAGCAGCGGCAACAGGGCGCGCGACAGCTTCAGCGAACCGAAGACGTTGACCGCCAGCTGCCGCTCGATGGCCTCCGTCTCCGAGAGGTCGTCGTAGAGCGCAATGCCGGCGTTGTTGACCAGGACATCGAGCGACTCCAGCTCGTGAGCGACGCGCCGGATGTGGGCATCGATGGTGACGTCCAGCGTCAGCGGCGTGACCCGCGGGTCGCCGTGGCGAAACGGGCCCCGTGTACCGGCGTAGACCCTCTTTGCCCCGCGCCGGAGCGCCTCCTGGACCAGCGCCTGGCCGATGCCCCGGTTGGCACCGGTGATGAGAATCGTCTTGTCCTGGATGTTCATGGCCTGTGAGTCGTTCCGATCTGGGTGGTGGTGGTGAGAACAGGAAGTGAGCTCGGGGATGCGCCTCGCCTCAGGTAGCGCCACGTGGCCAGCCCGACCCCGGCCACTGTCAAGGCCACGCCGAGCGGACGGAGCCAGACGACGCAGCTGGCAGCGGCGCCGAGGAAGGAGAGATACGCCGCGAGACAGAGCGGGCACTTGGGAATCAGGAGCGCCAGCAGCGCCCCTCCGGCGGCGACTCCCAGCGGACGCCGGGTTGCCGCGAGGTCAGCGGTCATACTCGTCCCGCCGGCGGAGCCACTCCACGGTCTCGGAGCCGCGCTTCTCGTCGCGTCCCTTGGGGGCAAGGTCGATGTACTGGTAGGCCACGTTCAGGGCGTCGATCCCGCGGGAAAACGCCGAGTAGGTGTGGAACACGGCGCCGCTCCCGTCCCTGGCGAAGACGCTGACTCCCGGGAGGTCGGACTCGCCGTGCACCAGCGGCTGGTAGTTGTAGACGCCGGTGCCGTTCTTCAGCACCTCGGGCCGGAAGGAGACGTTGAAGTCGTAGTTGAAGTCGCTCGGGCCCGACGACACCCAGGGGAAGGTCCACCCGAAACGCCGAGCGTAGGCCTGGAGCTTCTCCAGCGGCGCCCGGGAGACGGCGAGGAAGGTGATGTCCCGGTGCGCCAGGTGAATCGGGATGTGATCGAAGCTCTCGGCCCAGAAGCTGCAGCTCTTGCAGCCCGCCTCCCACTCCGGGGCGAACATGAAGTGGTACACCGCCAGCTGGCTCCTGCCCTCGAAGAGGTCGGCCAGCGTCTTCCGTCCCTGTGGGGTGTCGAAGAGGTAGGGCTTCTCCACCCGCATCCAGGGAAGCGCGCGTCGCTCGGCGGCAAGCGCGTCGCGCATCCGGGTCAGCTCCTTCTCCTTGACTAGAAGCTGCTTGCGTGCCGCCACCCATTCGTCCTTCGATTTCGCGAGTTTCATCGTCGGCTCCTGTTCGGTGCGTTGACGGCCAGAGAAATAGCCGGGCACCCAGGCGGGCGGGAGTAACAAGGGCGACGGGGTTAGGTTTTCGCCATGGACTCCTCCATCACCGCGGCGGCGCGCGCGCTCCGGACCGGGGACCCCCTGGGTGCCCTGAATCGGGTGGCCCTGCGGGAGGATCCGGCGGCGCTGGCGCTGCGGGGGATCGCCATGGCCCAGCTGGGGGAGCTTCCCCGGGCCCGGGAGCTGCTCCGCCGAGCGGCGCGGGGATTCGGGTCACGGGAGAGCATCGATCGGGCACGCTCGATCACCGCCGAGGCGGAGGTGGCGCTGGCGGCGCGAGATCTGGTGTGGCCCTCGCGGGCGCTCGCCGAGGCGCTGCGCGTCTTCGCTGCCCACGGCGACCGGGAGAACGCCGGCCACGCACGGCTCCTCCAGATTCGCCTCTCGCTGTTGCTGGGGACGGTCGGCGAGGCGGAGGGCGCGCTGGCCACCCTCGAGCGGGACCTACCCCCGCACCTCGGGGCTGTGGCGGCGCTGGTGGCCTTCGAGGTGGCGCTCCGGCGGGGGCAGCCCGACCGAGCCAGGGCGGCACTGGAGCGGGCGCGGCGAGCCGCCTCGCACTCGGGGATCGGCGCCCTGGTGGCCGAGGTCGAACGGGCGGGACGCCTGCTGGTCCTCCCCGCAGCGCGCCTCGTCGCCGCCGGCGAATCGCGGCCACTCACCCTGTTCGAGGTGACCGAGGTGCTGGCCTCGACGGACCTGATCGTCGATGGCTGCCGGCGCGCGGCGCGTCGCGGCGACCGGGTGGTGGAGCTGGCGCGGCGCCCGGTGCTGTTCGCCTTGCTGCGGGGCCTCGCCGAGGCCTGGCCCGGAGAGGCGGGTCGTGCGCTGCTGATCGAGCGAGCCTTCGAGGTGCGCCGGCCGAACGCCTCTCACCGCGCTCGATTGCGGGTGGAAATGGGGCGGCTGCGCCAGGAACTGCTCCCACTCGCCGAAGTCCCGGCGACTGCTGGCGGCTTCACCCTGATCGCCCGCGGCGGACGGGCCGTCCGGATGCTGGCCCCGCCCATCGAGAGCCCCGATGCCGCGGTCCTGGCGCTGCTCGCCGACGGCGAGGGATGGTCGACCTCGGCGCTGGCGATGTCGCTGGCGTCCAGCCAGCGGACGGTCCAGCGGGCGCTGCGGAGCCTCGAGGAGGCAGGTCAGGTGCGCTCCGTCGGCCGCGGGCGCTCGCAGCGCTGGCTCGCCGCTCCGGTCGCCGGATTCGCGACGACGTTGTTGCTCCCCGGGTCGGAGGGATTCGGGTAGGAGACGGCCATGCCGAAGAAGGAACAGCCGGCGGAGATCGTGCGGGAATACGGCCCCTTCCCGGGCATCTCGCACGTGCACGGGGTCAGCTTCGACGGGCATCAGATCTGGGTCGCCGCGGGCGAGACCCTCCAGGCGATCGACCCTGCCACCGGGAAGAGCGTGCGCACGCTCGACGTCGCCAGTGATGCCGGGACCGCCTTCGACGGGCGGCACCTCTACCAGCTCGCCGAGGACCGGATCCAGAAGGTGGACCCGGCGACCGGCAAGGTGCTGTCGACCATCCCCGCTCCGGGCGGCGGAAAGGACTCGGGGCTGACCTGGGCGGAAGGAACGCTGTGGGTCGGGCAGTACCGAGAACGGAAGATCCACCAGATCGACCCCGGTACCGGCGCGATCCTCCGCACCATCGAGTCGGATCGCTTCGTCACCGGCGTCACCTGGGTGGATGGCGAGCTGTGGCACGGAACCTGGGAGGGCCCCGACGCCGACATCCGGCGCGTCGACCCTCAGACCGGAGAGGTGCTCACCCGGCTCGCCATGCCGGAGGGGACCGAGGTCACCGGCCTGGAATCGGACCAGCGGGACCTCCTCTACGCCGGCGGCGGCCCGAGCGGTCGGGTGCGCGCAGTGCGACGGCCACCGAAGCGCTGACGCCGGACGTCCGGTCAGGTGCCGCCGATGCAAGATGCTGGCGAGAAGCCGGAGGAATGTCGCGTGGCCGGCACGCTGGACACCGGGGTTGCGCTCTCCGCGAGCCGGCGCTGACTCCGCTGTTACCGTCTGCCGCGCGCCGGTGCAGCAGCGTGGCGCGATCGGGGAGCGCGGTGATGAGGGCAGCCTGGTACGAGCGGCAGGGGCCGGCGCGAGAGGTGCTGACGGTCGGCGCGATGCCCGACCCCCATCCAGGAGCCGGTGAGGTCCGGATCCGGGTCGCTGCCTCGGGAATCAACCCCGGAGACGTCAAGAAGCGCCAGGACACCTTCGGGGTGGGGATGGCGTTTCCCCGGGTGATCCCTCACAGCGACGGGGCAGGGCAGGTCGACGAGGTGGGGAAGCGTCTCGCCGGAGTGGGTCGGAGCGCAGGTGTGGTGCTTCGCGGCGCAGTCTTATCGCCCGTTCGGGACGGCGGCAGAGTTCACCGTGGTGCCGGTCGAGCGCGTCACTCACCTGCCCGACGGCGTGTCGATGGAGCAGGGCGCCTGTCTGGGCATCCCGGGGATCACTGCCCACCGCGCGGTCTACGTCGCCGGCCCGGTCCGCGGTCGCACCGTGCTGGTCCAGGGGGCAGCTGGGGCGGTCGGCCTCTGCGCCGTGCAGCTCGCCCGTCGCGCCGGGGCGAAGGTGATCGGAAGCGTCCGCTCCTCCGCGGACGAACAGACCGCCCGGGCGGCCGGAGCCGATGAGGTCGTGGTGAACGATGCCACCTTCGTTCAGCGGGTGAAGGCGATCGCCCCCGGCGGGGTGGACCACATCGTCGAGGTGGCGTTCGGTGCCAACGTCGAGGTGGATACCGAGCTGCTGAGCTCCTGGGGGTCGATCGCCGCCTACGCCACGGATCAGGGGAAGCCCCCCATTCCGTTCTGGCAGATGGTGTTCAAGAACCTCCGGCTGTTCCTCCTCGGAAGCGACGACTTTCCCGCGGAGGCGAAGCGGGCAGCCGCCGAGGACCTGAATGCGGCGCTCGCGGCCGGGTGGGCCGGGTTCGAGATCGGAGAGCGGCTTCCGCTCGCGGAGATCGCCCAGGCCCACGAGCTGGTCGAGCATCCGCGACGCCCCGGTCGGGTGGTCGTCCTGCTCTGAAGAGACGGGGCTTTACACCGGCGCGGCGTGCGTCTCGTGCGAGACGCCGGCCACGTCAGCGGCACCGGCGCGACGGGCTGCCTGGAGCCGGTCCTCCACCACCACGCCCACCGGGCCCGCGACGAGGGCGAAGCCGAGCGCGAGCAATCCGAGGTGTGCGTTGACCGTCACCACCGCCCCGGCGAACCCGGCGGCGAGCAGGACGATGGCCAGCATGATCTGAAGGAGGGGTCCCGCGGCGGCCGAGTGGATCGAGTCGGAAGAGCGGTGCATGGCCACGGCTCTCTTCAAGCGCCGAGCCGCCGTCGGAGCCCGTGAAATTCGCGGCTTGAGGCCCGCTGGCGGAGGTGCGACGGGCGGCGCCGGCTACCGCCCGTTGCCTCGCGCGCAACAGGATGTGGGTGCATGGAGTCTGCACGCCGACGCCGGAGGAAACACCGCTCGGTTCAGCGGTTCAGGGCCCGGGACATCCGGAGCGCCGCCTCGGCCAGCTCGTCCTCGTCGTGGTACGTGAAACCGAGCCGGAGGGCCTGCAGGTCCTGCCCCGCGAAGTCGAGCATCCCGGCACCCTTGAAGAGCACGCCTAGCTCCCGGCCTGCCCGTTCCCAGGGGACGATCTCGACGTCTGCTGCGACCTGGACCCAGAGGGCCATTCCAC
>Ga0318562_10000130_pt1 | contig 34389 bp, 30 predicted proteins | sample GRESIP066b5f18_FD_203688 | JGI IMG/M metagenome (GOLD analysis project Ga0318562, IMG submission 203688) | Tropical soil microbial communities from Luquillo Experimental Forest, Puerto Rico - GRE.SIPMG.066b5f18 | ecosystem: Environmental > Terrestrial > Soil > Tropical forest > Bulk soil... | reverse complement strand
GTTCGCAATGACGATTAGGAAATTTGGTAGTAGTTTAGTCTTCGAAGCTTTCTTCTTCTTCTCCAGGTGCTGGTTTGATTCTTTCGATTTCTCTTAGAAGCAAGTTTCGCACCTCTTCTTTACTCAAATTAGCAGCAGTTTTGAAGCCTTCGTGCAGAACTGATTGAGCTGCAATACGCTTTTTCTGAGCAAGCGCAACAACTTCTGATTCAATACTATCTTCGACTATCACACGAATTACGTGGACAGTTTTCTTTTGCCCAATACGGTGAGCCCGGTCGACTGCCTGATCTTCGACAGCTGGGTTCCACCAAGGATCGGCAAAAATAACGGTATCAGCTTGCGTCAACGTGATTCCGGTGCCACCTGCTTTGAGACTTACAACAATCATGCGAGGTCCATCTTCGCTTTGGAAGCTTTTGACTATTTCGTCTCGATTGGTGGTACTGCCGTGAAGCCATAAAGCTCCCTTGGGGTCAATTTCTTGAGCTATGTTGACAATAAGTTGCTGCATTTTCAAGAACTGCGAATAGACAATTATTTTGCGGCCCATTTCTAAGCATTCAGACATGATTTCTCGTAATGCTTTGAGCTTGCCTGAAACTTGATTGTCAGCCTGATCGCCCAATACTAAAGACGGGTGACAGCATATTTGTCTCAGACGCGTAAGAGCAGAAAGTAAGCTAAAATGATTGCTTGGCCCAGCTCCTTCGCGAGATCCACCACTACCCAAAGCCCCTCCAAGTTGGTTAACAAATTCTTTGTAGAGAACTTTTTGTTCAGGGCTGAGTTTACAGTGGACAATATTTTCGATTTTAGGTGGCAGCTCTCGTTCTACTTCTGACTTACGCCGCCGCGTTACCACAGGGGCAAGCAGCATCTTAAGTGTAAAAGCGTTAGCACTGAGGCCTTGCTCTATAGGATTGGCAAACTGTTTTTCAAAATTCGAACGCGAACCTAAAATACCTTCTTCGACGCAGTCGAGAATATTATATAAATCGCCCACGTGATTTTCGATAGGAGTTCCGGTTAGTGCTATACGATGAGTGCAGTTTATAGCTTTGGCCGATCTAAAACTATCGGTTTGTTGATTTCGAACATACTGAGCTTCGTCAAGTATGAGTGTAGAAAACTTCATGTCTTTAAGTTTAGTAGCTACGTCGCGACGCAAAATTGCGTAACTCGTGATCAAGATATCACACTTATTAATATCTAAGTCAAAAAGCTGACGTTCAGGTCCATGCCATTTCATGACGCGTAGACTTGGTATATGAATAGCGGCTTCGCCTTTCCAGACGTCTATAACGCTGGTAGGGCAGACTACGAGTGCAGGATTTTTTAAAAATCCTTGTTCTTTGAGACGCGCTAAGTGAGTAAGTACCATGACGGTTTTACCCAGACCCATTTCGTCGCCTAAAAGCCCACCCAAACCAGAGCGATGCAGCGACGACAGCCAGGCTACGGCGTCGTGTTGATAAGGTCTTAAAGTCGCTGTCAGATCTTTGGGTAAAATTCGATCAGATTCTTGTTCAACCAAAGAAAATTGCTCAAGAAAAGCTCTTAGTTCAGGAGTGGCCTCTATGTCGACGCGATCACTGAGCGCGTTTAATAAAAGCGCAACCTGAGCTACCGATTTGCTCTTATACTGCTCCGGGCGTTCAAGGCCAAAAGTTTCGGCAAAATAGCGAACCGTTAAATAAATATCGTCGTTGAGAACTATGAGCGTGTCTTCGTCTAAGACTAAAATTCGCTCTTTTGCTTTGGCAAGCAAGGCAAAGTCGGCATTGGTTGCATCAAACTGTGGCGATAAGCTTAAGCCTACTTCTACACGCGATGGTTGAGCTTCCGAGCTTCTAATACGCAAAACAGGCTTTTGGCTAAGCTCTATAATAGTCGGGCAGGCTTTATCATCGATGCTAATATACTCAGGCAAACGGTCTTTTTGGCATATAGTTTTGAGGAGCTCAAAAGCATTTTCTCCTGTTAACTCAAAGCCATCATGAAGCCGGGCAGGGCCGGCACCTAGTTGATAAAGAAAAGAACGGGCAGCTTGTTCGTTTTCAAAAGGCCTGCGCAAAAGTTCAGGTGTTGGAATATTCTCAACATATTTTTCTTCATCAAGATCATGCGCAGCACGCATATGCAGCGTCGGGATCGAGCCAGTTGCTTTGATTTCTACTTCATCGCTAAAATCTTGGTAACGAATTTCGGTAACAAGATGTGCTCTTACCACCATTTTTTTACTGAGATCGTCAATATGCAGAAGTAATCGCAAAACTATACGGGAAAAATCTGGTTTAAGAGCGATTTCGTGTAAACAAGAAAAATCTATGCCAAGGCGTGCTAAAGCATAGAACATTTCTCGGGAATTTTTTTGATATAAACCCAATAACGGCAAAGGCGATGAATGCACAATAGCTTCGGCTTCTCGTGGCGTCAAATGTGGCACCAAAAGCTGAAGTTTAAGATCGCTGTCTATTACATAAGCGTTTATGTCGCCAAAAAATTGTGGGTCTTTAATTTTTTCTTGAGAACCAGAAAGCAAGGAAAATTCAATGTTATTTTCTTGTTTCTTATTCTTGAGCGTCGCTTTGATTCGAGCGTTATATTTGGCAGGACTAATAACTCCTACACCCGCGAGCTCAAAAGGAATCGCTGAGCAGTAAGGCAGCAAAATACTAAACGCAGCATGATCTAACGTAAATTCAGATTTTGCTCGAGTAGGTTTAGCTAATTTTAAAAAGCGCTCCAAAACTAAATGCTGCCGAGGCAATAGACAATTTTTATTGGCCAAAGCATCGTAAGGATCGCTCAAGGAAATGCTACCGCCTCCGATGTGAATTTTCACGACGCAGGTTTCGCCTTTATTAGGCAATTTATTAAAGGCAAACCAAATACGACTTGGGGACTGCCTGATTTCTTCGCTCAGCCGTAGCCAAGAATAAGGAGGGTACTTCACAAACTCTCTCTGATGTTCTCTAAGTCAAAAAATAGCCATAAGACTATATGCGACTGGCTCAAAAGGTCTAGTCCTTAATTAAAAAAGTGTGTTTTATATATAGAGAAAAGGTAGAAACGATGGACCAGAACAAGCTTAATAACCTGCTCACGGCTGCATATGAAGCCCGAGCCAATTCTTATTCTCCCTACTCTAAGTTCGCTGTTGGATGCGCTATTTTACTGAAAGACAATACAGTTATTAAAGGCGTTAACATAGAAAACGCCGCCTACGGAGTCGTTCTTTGCGCAGAACGTTCTGCCATGGCAGCAGTTATTTCGCAGGGCCAACAGGCCAATATAGCAGCAATAGCTGTGGCAACTGATGCGTCTCCCCTTGGATCTCCCTGCGGTATGTGCCGACAGTTTTTGAGTGAATTTCTTTTGCCTCATACACCCATTGTTTTTGGCAACGGCAAAAACGAAAGCCAACTTACTAATATTACAGAACTTTTGCCTTTTGCTTTTAATAAGAGCGCCTTGGAATAAAAAATAAGTATGAATACAGCAATACCAGCAATGAGCGCGCCCAAGCTCACCCCTATGATGGAGCAGTGGGTAAGGGCCAAAGCGCAATATCCGGATGCCATATTATTATTCCGTATGGGTGATTTTTATGAGCTCTTTGACAACGATGCGCTTGTTGCGGCACCTATTTTAGAGCTTGCGCTCACGTGCAGGGACAAAGATAAATCCGGCGTAAAAATGGCTGGTTTTCCTATTCATGCGGCAGAAAGCTATATAACTAAACTTGTTGATTATGGGCACAAAGTTGCTTTATGTGAGCAGCTTGAAGATCCCAAAGCCAGCAAGGGCATAGTAAAAAGAGGCATCACCCAGGTATTAAGCCCGGGTACTATAATAAACGCCGAAGAATCGCTAAGTTCAGAAAATAACTATCTGATCAGCCTTAGTGCCCAAGAAAAGCGTTTTGCGCTCGCCGCTTTGGATCTTAATACTGCCAGCTTTATTTTTACAGGCACGGCTTCGCGCCAAAAAATGCTCGATGAACTCTTAAGGCTCAGGCCAAAAGAGCTCGTTGTTTACAGTCATGATGAGCTTGCCTGCGCTTTGGCCGAAGAAATACGGCAAATCATAGGGCGTCAGGGAGCCCTGAGAGTTGAAAAAAAGCATGATTTTACTCTTAATAAAAAACATAACGAAGCTGAAGAACAAGCTTTGGCGCTTATTAGCTCCTATGTGGCAGAGCTAAGAGGCTCAATGCCGAGTCATGTGAGTGAGCCGGTTCGCTATTCGGTTGACGATCAGGTGCTCATGGATGAGCCGACGCGGCTTAATTTAGATCTTTTGCCCAAAAAGAAAGGCCACCGTTTTAACTTACTGAGTCTTTTACAAGACACCAAAACAGCTATGGGCCGTCGGGCTGTGAATCAAGCTATTTTAGGGCCGTCGACTAATCTCGCTGATATCAATAGACGCCATGATCTTGTTGCAGAGCTTGAAGATTTTATGCTGCGTCAAGAGTTAAGAAATCTCTTGGGCTCTATCGGTGACTTGGAGAAGCTTACAGCGCTTGCTGCCTCCAATAAGATAGGCCCCCGTAGTTTGGGCCGTTTGCGTGATGCTCTTATAGCTATTCGATCTATTAGAAGTCTGGCCACCGAAAGTAATAAGCATGGCTTACAAAATATCGGTCAAAGCTTGCCCGATCTTCATGAGCTTGAATCTGAACTTATTATGTCTTTGGTCGATCAGCCGCCCATAAGTCTCAAAGATGGTGGTCTTTTTCGTAAGGGCTTTGATCAAGAATTAGATCAGCTCTCAGGTCTAAGTACCAACGGTCAGAGCATGTTATTGGCTTTGGAAGCTCGTGAACGTGAGCTTACCGGCATAAACTCGCTCAAAGTAAAATTCACGCGTGTTTTTGGCTATTACATAGAAATTACCCGTACGAACTTAGAGCGTGTCCCTGCGCACTATCAACGCAAACAGACTATTGCCAACGGTGAGCGCTACGTTACTCAGGAGCTGGCTGAACTTGAAGTTATGCTTAACAGCGCCCAAGAGCGCCTTGCAGAATATGAAGCGAAGCTTTTTGAAAAGTTGCGCTTGGTTGTAGTTACGAAAGCCCCAGAGCTTTTAGAGCTTGCGCGTACTATTGCTGAGCTCGATATGTTAACGGGCTTTGCCGAGCTTGCCTCCACACGCCAGTGGGTACGTCCGAGCATGCTCGAGGCACAAGCTTGTGTGCTCGATATTCACGAAGGCCGTCATCCTATTGTCGAAGAAATATGTCTTAAAGACGGTAATTACTTTGTTCCCAATAATCTATTTTTAGATAACCAAAGTTGCTCTGTTGCGCTCATAACTGGTCCCAATATGGCTGGTAAAAGCACGATTATGCGTCAAGCAGCTTTGATCCAAGTTATGGCTCAAATGGGATCTTATGTTCCTGCTAAGTCAGCGCGTCTTAGCATTTGCGATAGCATTTTTGCGCGGGTCGGAGCATCAGATGATCTCGCATCTGGCCGTTCGACTTTTATGGTTGAAATGACCGAGACCGCCTATATCTTGCAACATGCGACTCCTCGTTCGTTAATACTTCTCGATGAAATAGGCCGTGGTACCAGCACCTATGACGGTATGTCTATTGCTCATGCAGTAACAGAATATATTCACAACATGCTCAAAAGCCGAACGCTCTTTGCAACGCATTATCATGAACTAACAAGTCTTGAAAAAAATCTCGACAAACTCAAGAATTTTCATGTTGAAGTAGACGAAAATGGTGATTCCGTTAATTTCTTATATGCGCTTAAAGCCGGTCCAGCGGAGAAGAGTTTTGGTATCCAAGTAGCAAAGCTCGCTGGTTTGCCTAAAAGCGTTGTACAACGGGCCCATATTGTACTTAATGAACTCGAAGCAAAAGCCGATACACAAAGCGTCTGTAAGCCCAGCCCCGACGAAGTATTACCTGTGCCAGCGCTTATGACTGTGGGTCAGCCTGATTTATTTGGTCTGAAGTCAAATAATACGCAAAGTCATCCTATTTCTTTGCAGATTGCCAAACTTGATATTAATCGCACAACGCCCTTGCAGGCGCTCAATAAACTTCAAGCTTGGCAAAATCTGATACGCACGACTATGTTTACTTAATCAATAAACCAGCCTGTAGGCGCTCAGCTACTTCCTCGTTGCTTGTTTTACCATCAAAAATATAAGTACCCGCATGAACATTGCGGGTTTTTTTATCAAGGCGCATATACCAATAAAAAGTCTGGGCGTCGTTGATAATCTTTTTTTCGGCCAAGAGCTCGCTGAGCCTTCTTAAAGACAGCCTCTCAGGTATTTCTATGCTAACTCTGTTGATATTTCTGTATTCGCTCGCATAATTTCTGAAATAATAATTCAGCCAAAAAGCCGCAATAAAACATCCAGCTACGAGAAACAGGCATAAAATCCATAAGATGCTTGAGAGGTTACTTATCATTGATGTTCCCTGATTATAACTTTGTCGTCGACAAGATACTTTTTTTTTGCTCTACTTAGCGTGAAAATTCAACCTGGCATTGCCCAGATGCCGATAATAAGCGAGAGATTATATTCATGATACAGAGCAAAAATAAATTATTTTTATTATTTTTTGCGTTATTAATAGCTTTTAGATGCTTTGCGTCGGATCACGAATTTATAAGCTGCTTTGAGTCTAAGTATTTTGAAAAGAAATACTTAAGTATAGGGAAAAAATTATCTAAAGAAGATATGTTATTTTTTGTCGATACACTCAAAAAAGATAAATTTTGTACTGACCTGCAATTTAGCCCCGGGACTTTAGCTTCACAAAATATTGGCATTTTAGTCGATGCCCTAAAAATTACTGAGCACGTAACCGGTGTCGCACTTTCTCATAATAGCCTCTCTGCAGAGGCAGAGAAAATTGCGAATCTCTTGAAGCATAATAATACTATCCAAGAACTCGAGCTGCAGGATACAGGAATATCTCCTGATGAGCTTTTTGTATTAGCAGAGGCCCTAGAAGTAAATAAATCTTTAGAAAAGCTTAACTTGAGAGATAATTATATAGGTAGTCGTATAAATTTTGCACGTCTCAAGAAAAAAAATGCCCTAGCAAGATTTGCTGAAGCGCTTAAAAAGAATCAAGCTCTTAAAGACCTCAATCTTTCGAAATGCAATCTAAACGAAGAAGATGCTCTGCTTATTGTTTCGGCACTAAGAGATAATACAAATATAAAAAATCTAGATATTTCAGGGAATCTGCTTATGCCAAAAGCTATTATAGCGATTCTGGATGCCTTGCATGCAAATCAATCGTTAATTTCTATTTCTCTAGATATTAATTATAGAAAAGAAAATATTGAAGCAGTAATTTATGCGGTGCTTGAGCTTTTAAAAATAAATACGAGAATATTCATATCCGTTGGTGCGACAAGCCATTCTGAGATACCAGATTTAAAAAAGCTATTAAGTATAATTAATACGAAATATTCAAATCGCGTAAATAGTTCACCGGGCTTGTCCTGGATTATAAATTAAATATTTAATTTATGCGGCTGGTCCACCAATCATACAGACTTGTGGCCAGCCGACGGTTAACAAAGTATTTATTAAATAATTATTTTACCGTGATTCCTAGAGAGCTAAGTTTTTGAATGGCATTCATATATTTTTCAATTACTTCTTGGTTGTATCCAAAAAATTGCAGAATATACTCGTCATTATAAGTATAGTAATCATCCCGAAATCCCTTGAGCATTTCTTCTCGACCAACGATAAGATTCTTGAAAGTTCCATTATCGCTCATATTTTCCGAGAATATAATTGTCGCGTAAATCATAGAATCAAGGGCGTCTCTATGTTCTATTTGAAGTGCACTGTTTTCATGATGGTGATCAAACAATTTCATTAATGGATGCACCAAACTGAGGGAAATCTCGGGCTTATCAAGCAGTTGGGTGAAATGTTCAACATTTATTCCTGCTGCCTTTAAGTCTGCGAGGTCAATGCCCGCCTCGTAGGTATGGAAATAAGTGCCTTCAATGTCCTCTTCAGTATAAGTGGGACTTTCACACCTAAGAATCAGACGCCCATTTTGGGCCCTGCCTATTGTGCTATCGGGTGTGAGAGGCAATGCGTGATGTGCGTCCATCAAATAGTTATAATTGCCATCTTTTTTGACTTTGATGTGGAAGAGCAAAAAGATTTTATCATTAATAGAGGTGAAATTAATGAACAGACCAAAATTATCGTAGGCTTGTTTGCGTGCTGCGTTATCAGCGAATTTCTTTATTTTAATATCTACATGATGGTCCACATGGGTGTGAAGGACTTCTAAAGAATGAAGTCCGGCGTTATCCTTGAGGCCTTCAGCGATATCTTTTAGAGCATAAACATTGCAATTTTGTAGTGTTAAACACTGTAGATTTTTATTATCTTTTAATCCTTTTGCCAATTTATCGCAGGTAAGTTGTGAAAATATATCTTCGGCATTTGGGAAACTGAGAGTGAGCATCGAGATATTCTGGTTTTTTTTAAGAAAGTTTTCCCACAAATTAGTAGCCTCAAATCGATTGCGAGAAGCCAAAGAATTTTTATTGCAAGATTGGAAATTAACAACAAGCTTTTGAAGATTTATTAAGCTGTTGCATTTTGATGCCACGATTTCATTAAATTCACGCACTTTCAATTTCACTACACGCAAATCAATTATATCACAAAAACCTTTACAAACGAGACGCATTTGATGGGAGGGGACGAAAGCATGCCTGAAAATATCTGACCAAATCTCGGGAGAAATAGCCATGAGCATTGTAATATTTTTTAGGGCTGATTCATTTATTTTCTTTATTATATCTTGTGCTTCAGTATCTTGTGAGTGAATAAGAAAAGCGATTGCCTGATTTAGATTTTTTGGCCATACAACGTCAAAAGTATAAAGAATACCGGCATAGAAATGCGCTAGATTTTTTTGCTGGGGAACAGCGTTTTCCAGTTTAGATACAACTTTATTAGTGAATTGTATGAGCTGTTCTTTCACGTCTTCATTATTGCGCGCAGCTATACAACAAAAATCCAAAACTATTTTCTTGTTTTTTAGATTGAGCAGCTTACCGCCTTTTAGAAGAAGAGCTCCAGTGGCATCAATGTGTCCCTTACTTGCACATTCTATACATGCTGGAATAGAATCTGGATTTTCCAAATCTATGAGCCATTGCACGAGGCCCTTTTCTGCAGCCACTCGACTTTCCGGTGGGTCACTTCGAAAGCGCTTATTATTAGGTTCGTTTGAATCGGGAATATGAGGACGTTTTTTGCTTTCCGAGCCTTCTTGCATGGCGAAAGAGGGCAAAAAAATATTTATGCACATAAATAACAAGATTATATTTTTTAACTTCATTCTTCGCCTTTCTTTGAGGTTTTGATTTATTGCGAGAAAGTATATCGATATGATTAATTTATAAAGTGGGAGGCCCTGCTGAGTGAAGATAGAAAGATAAGAGAATAAATTTCACGCCCTCTAACTCCAATAATGTTCTAATATATGATTTAATATATAAGGGATCTTATGTTGTTAGAGTCTATAGGCACGCCAATTCTTTGGGTTGGTTTTACTGTTTTTATTATTATCATGCTGGCCCTCGATCTAGGTGTTTTTCATCGCGGGTCTCAGATAACAACGATTAAAGAGTCTCTAATCTGGACAGGGATTTGGATTATAGCGTCTCTGCTGTTTAATTTTCTTGTCTGGCATTGGTTCGGACGAGCACTCGCTATCGAATTTTTTACGAGTTATCTTATAGAAAAATCGCTGTCAGTAGATAATATTTTTATATTTTTAATTATTTTTAATTATTTTAAGGTCCCGGCAGTTTTACAACATCGTGTGTTGTTTTGGGGGATTTTAGGCGCTTTGGTGATGCGGGCCGTGTTTATTTGGCTTGGTGCCGTGCTTTTGCAAAAATTTTCATGGATTATTTATCCCTTTGGTCTAATTTTACTTTGGACAGGAGCTAAGCTTATTTTTAAGCCCGTTGCTCAAGCAGATCCAGAACGTTCTTGGATAGTAAGACTTTTTAAATATTTCATGCCAGTAACGCCAGACTTTGTTGGCGGAGCTTTTTTTGTTAGACAAAATCAAAAGATTTTTGCGACGCCACTCTTACTAGTTCTTGTTGCTATTGAATCAACCGATCTTGTATTTGCTTTTGATTCTATTCCGGCGGTTTTTGCTGTAACTAAAGATCCGTTTATAGTTTATACGTCAAATATTTTTGCGCTTTTGGGTTTACGGTCTTTGTATTTCGCTTTGGCTGGTATCATGGAACGATTTTATTATCTACGTTATGGGCTTGCAGTAATCTTGCTCTTTGTAGGTCTCAAGATGCTTGGGAGTAGCTTATTTCATGTTCCGACAGTGGTGAGCTTGTTAATAATAGTAGTAATTTTAATTATAGCTGTAATCGCTTCGTGGCTCAAAGCTCGGCGAAAATCTCCAAATTGACTCTTGCACTTGAATATGCTGAGAGCTTAGGCATAAAGCATACAAAAAATCTTTAGAATGGAAAAAACTACATGAAAACGGCATTTAAACTAATTGGCGGGTTCTTTTTATTAATATTGCTTGCGCTAAACGGGGGGACGAAGCTCTATGCTGGCCAAAAACTGGGTGGTGAGCAAAAAAGTCTAGAAGACGAAAAAGAAGCCCAAATTACGCGGCTCGCTCGTTATTATAATAAAGCATTGCAAGGAAAGAAAGCACTTATATTGCCGTGGGAATCTTTTCTTATTCGATCGCTGGATGATACAAATTCACATCTTCTTCAAGGCGATTATTACAATATGGAAGCTTTAGCTCAAGCTCTTATCTATAATGACAGTTTGGAACTTCTTGAATTTTCCATGACAACTATCACAGACGAAGCAGTAAAACATCTTTGTAGAGCACTTCAGTTTAATAATATCCTGAAAAAAATTTATGTCCAACAATCTAAAATTACGAGCAAGGGTGTGGCGCGTCTTCTTTCAAGCGAAAATATTGAACAACTTTATTTAAGAGACAATATAATTCTCGGAGAGGATGAAATTAGCAAAGCGCTTTTACTTAATAAAACTTTGAAAACCTTAGAATTATCTCGTAACTCTTTGGATAAAGATGCCCTGGAAAAAATTATTAATGTGGCGAAGAATAAACAAAATCTCATTGAACTACACTTCGGTGACGGAGTGCCTCTGAGCATTCAAAATATTCAAGCTCTTTTTTCTATGCCAAAATTAATTAGCCTTGGTTTAATCATAGACCCAAAAGAGCCGGAAGTTATAACAACGCTCGTATCGGCTTTAATGAACGATGCAAAATTGGCGATTATAAACATAAGAACACCAAGCGATTCAAAACTGAGTGATGCTAATTTTGAAGATATTTATAATGCGCTAGAGAGTAATTATAATTTAACGAGTATAAATATTGCGTTCTATGATGTTGGTAAGATAGATAAGCAAATTGAAATAATTAATAAAATAACTCAAAGAAACGAGTCTTTTATAGAAAAATGCGATGGGTTTATAGAAATATTTTATGTGTGGAACGCGATCAAATATTTTGCCCCGGCGCTTTTTGGAATGGGCGATAGTGATTTTCAAGAACTTTTACCTGAAGTTAAAAAAGTAATTCTTTTAACTCTTGTGAAGACTATGAAATATTCTTACTTAACAACCTTTAGGAGAAGTATATTTTTTCAGAATAAAAGCTTAGGGGCTTTTAACATGAGATTTTTGGATGATCTAAATTAAATATTGAGGTCTAGCCGCCCGGTTTCTACTAAAAACGGTTTGTTTAGAAAGATTTGTATAAAACCAAAGTTTATTTAAGCGTAAAGCCACTGCTATCTGGATCGCGTCACTGCGTTCGCGATGACGATCGTCAGGATTTACGGACATTTTTTGACAGGCCCGAGCGTTATGAGGCTGAGTGCTGTGCGGTAATTTTGATAGGATTTATATATGCCTGAGTACTTGGTAAGATTGCTCGATTTTGTCAATAATTTGCCGGCCTTTTTGCGTCTGTTTATGATTATGCTGGCATCGGCCATAGAATATGTTTTTCCTATTTTTCCCGGCGATACAGTAGTTTTATTCGCAGGTTTTTTGAGTGCGCAGGCAGTGTTGGGCATAATGGAGCTTTTTATTGCCGTGCTCATAGGGACCCTTCTTGGTTGTCTTATAACCTATGCTCTTGGCAGGGCGATCGCTGAAGGGCGCGTAGCGCAGCATTGGGTCGATAAAATTATTTCGAAAAAAGCTTTGGCGCATTGGCACACGTGGTTTAATCGGTGGGGATATTTTCTCATACTCGCGAATAGATTTTTTATCGGTATTCGTCCTTTCTTTTTTGTTGCGGCAGGTATGTATAAATTGCCGCTCGCTAAAGTTCTCATATGTGGGGCCATCTCGGCCATAATTTTTAATGGCTGTATTATGGCGTTGGGATATTTTTTGGGTAATAATTTTGAAGTAATTATGGGTATATTAAATACTTATTCAAAATTTGTTTATGTAATTTTAGGGCTTATCGTGTTGGTTTTTATTGCTATCAAGTCAAAATCGCGTGGAACTTAAGGTGAGGGCTCAAAACACAAAGGACCGTCCACTTGGAAAGTTATGATAAGTTCTTTGATAATTTGAATATCGTCGAAGCGTACCGGGGCGGCGCTGGATAGCTGGTCGTTTGAAAGAGCTGCTTGGGTTTTATAAAAGCGCGGCGTAAAGTTTTGAGCGCTTTGGAGATTTTCTTTTATGCTTTTTATCTTATAGGGCTGTTGGGCACAGCTTTTTATAGTTTCTTTGAAAATCGCGATGGCGTCTATAAGAGCAAGATTGCGCGCTTCACGTTCTAGCTGGCTTCGATGTTCACGCGTGATTCGTGCGTCGGGCGTGCCCAGCGTCACAAAAGTCTGGGGCCTGTTGAAAAAATTACTGCGAGGCCCATTTTCAAAAAATTTCAGCACATGACTTTGTATGCTCGCAAAACGCGCGGAAAACTGGTTGGCCGCGTCTATGTGCATAAGAATTTCGGTGTCTTTTTGAAAAGTATTGCGGCATATTTCTTTGTTTTCGTGCCATTTAGAAAAAACACTGGTAAAACCACCGTTTATGAGAATCTTGAAGTATTTGTCTTGTGAGTTTTTGAGTGTTTGCAGGTAGCTATATATTTTAGCAACAATTTGGTCTGTCGCTTCCTGAGCTTCGAGGGGGGTAGCGTAGCATTCAGAGCGAACAGAAAACTGGAGGGCGACATAATCAGGCTTGCTTTTCAGGCGACCGACCCCCAAAAATTCAGCGGTACTTTCGGTTGAGGCGCTTAGAGCGTAGGAGCTCAGTATGAGAAAAGCTGCTAAAATATTACTGGTCATAAAAAATTCTCCTGTAATACCTAACATATAAAATTTATCGAGCAAAATCAGGCGATCTTCTTGGCTTATCCCCCATTCTCAAAAGTATTGGACAATGGCATAAGTTTTTTTACTATGAGTAATAACAAAAACGTTTTTTGCAAAAAATATGGCTTCGAAAAACCGGCTCTTGATCAAGCGCCTCTAAAAGGTCCTATTGGGCAGTTAATTTTAGAAAATACGAGTGCTGACGCTTGGCAGGAATGGGTAGAAGCCCAAATTAAAATTATTAACGAAACGCGACTTGATTTAAGCGATGAGAAAGCGCAAACCCGGCTTTTTGAGCAAATGGTTGATTTTCTTAATCTTAAATAAAAAGGGGTGAAATATTAGCGAGATATTCGGCAGCATCAAAGATTTAAAGCCCGCCCAGCTTAAGCTTATTAATGCCCTCAAAGAGGCTCATTGCGGTAGTGTCGAGCTCGTAGGCTCTGCTCTTGCCCGGCGCTTGTGTGAAGCGGCTTTTAATGCGCGGCGTCTCGTGGGTGTTTTGCTTGATCGCAAGGGCGAGGTTAAATGGGTAGTTGTTGGTGAGGCTACCCGGCTTTATTTGCCCGACATAGGCAGAGCTCGTGGAGCCCAGCAGCGCTTAAGAGGCCTAAGGCTTATAGTTGCTCGACCAACGCCGCTTAATGTCAAACCGGATTTGTATAAGCACGGTCGATCTTTTTGTCTGAGCAATGATTTCAAGACAGATCTAGAAAAATTGCGCCTCGATGCCGTGATAGAAATTGATGCGAGCCGTGATGGCGTGGATGGGCATCTTGTTTTGGGGTATCTGGCGCTTGATCAAAAAGCACAGCCCGCACTTATAAGCACACGAGAAAAGATATTTCGCTCGGTGCATGATCTTAAAGAGCCCCTACATGAGTTTTTGGAAGCGCTTAATAGCGACCTTGCACCAGCGACCCAAGCAAGTTCAGAGGCTTTAGAGCAGGGTAATTTCTTAGAAAGGGCGCTTTTAGTAGGTGTATATCAAGGGCCTAAAGAAGAAGGTTATAGCTCTATGGCAGAGCTGAGCGAACTTGCCCGTTCTGCGCGTGTTAAGTCTGTTGATCAAATAATTCAGTGGCGCAAACGCTTTGATCCTAAGACAGTGGTTGGGGTAGGTAAACTTGAAGAAATTTGTTTGCATGCTTTAGCGCTCGGCGTAGGAATGGTGATATTTGACCGCGATTTAAGCCCCTCTCAGCTGCATAATATTAGCGAGCTCAGCGACTTGAAAATTCTTGATCGCACCATGTTGATTCTTGATATTTTTGCTCAGCGTGCAGTAACCCGTGAGGGAAAAGTTCAAGTAGAAATGGCGCAGCTTAGTTATTCTTTGCCCCGCTTGTCTCAAAAACAAAGCGGTCTTTCGCGCCTCACAGGCGGAATTGGTGGAAGGGGACCAGGTGAAACCAAGCTTGAAGTCAATAAGCGCCGGGTAAAAGATCGTTTGGCAGGTCTTAAAGCGGAGCTCGAGAAAATCGAAAAACAGCGTGAGCTTAGACGTAAAGTCCGCACTAAAAATAAGATTCCGACTTTGGCTATAGTTGGCTATACCAATGCTGGAAAATCGACTCTTTTGAATTCTCTCTCTGGTTCAGATATTTACGCTCAAGATGAGCTTTTTGCTACGCTTGATCCCCATTCCCGCCGTTTGCGTTTTCCGCACGCTTATGAAGTTTTAGTTACTGATACAGTGGGATTTATTAATCATTTGCCCAAAAGCCTTTTGACAGCTTTTAAAGCAACGCTGGAGGAGCTGCAAGATGCAGATATTTTACTTCATGTTGTTGATAGGGCCGACAAAAATTTCCAACAGCATATTCATGTTGTCGAAGAAATACTTGAAGAGCTCAACCTAACTCACAAGCCACGCATATTAATTTATAATAAGATAGATAAAATAGATAAAGTTGAAGTCGAAGATTTTTCTCATAATTCTGCGCTCTTAGTTTCGGCGAGTCAAAAACAAGGCTTTTTAGAACTCGTAGAAGCTTGTGTGCGAGAATTGGAGAAGCTTAAGTAGTAATAAGTAGGGATAAGTGATGATAGCGTGGCATAAAGCATCTTGTACCGACCGCGCTTTACAAGCTCTATATGGCTTGTTATAGCTTGGACTCAGGTACCTCCTGACGTATGCCAAATACCTCAATTTTTGGTTTGGGTACCGGCCTTCATTGGCTTGGCTGGTGAAAATTTACCTCTTTAAGGTTTGGGAATGGAAGAATTTGTTGTGCAATTAGGCCATGAAGAAAATGAGCTGAAAAAAATTATAGAACCCTTGCTTGATGGCGAAGGCTTTGAGCTTGTGCGTATTCTTCTCAAAAGAACGCAGGGTAAGGCTATTTTGGGGCTCTTTGTCGACACGAAAGATAGGCCTAATGGCATCATGATGGAAAATCTGGAATTTATTTCTCGTTTTATATCCGATGTGCTGGACGCTGCGAGCTTAGAAGAAAATATTCTAAGTGGCAGTTATGACCTTGAGGTTTCAAGTCCTGGGCTCGATCGTCCTTTGACCAAGATAAGTCATTTTCAAAATGCCGTGGCTGAACGGGTAAAAGTGCGTCTTAAACAAGCTGATACCAGTGGTTCTAGAAATATCGTAGGTAAGCTCGTGGGTGCGAGTTCTGAGGGGATAAGTATTGAGCCCGATGGCAAAAAAGATGAATCGAGAGCTATTCTTTTTGCTGATTTGGCAGAAGCTCATATAATTTTCGATTTTAATAAGAAGCGCCCGTTAAGTAAAAAATCTTCGTAAGAAAACGTATAGAAATTAGGGAGTTGGACCATGAAACTTGAACAGCTCGATTTAGGATCTGTCCTGGAGCAAGTAGGCAGAGAAAAGAATATCGATAAAGAAGTGCTGGTTTCAGCGCTCGAAGAAGCTATGCTCAGTGCTGCGCGAAAAAAGCTTGGTATAGAAGCCGACTTAGAGGCCCGTTATAACGACGAAGCAGGTGAAGTCGAGGTTTATGAGTTTCTGCGTATTATCAAAGATGGTGAAGTCAAACGCCCTGGTGAAATAGAATTTAAAGATGCCAAGAAACTTGATCCGGATCTTAGTGAAGAAGCTGTCGGAGAAGACCTCGGAGTAAAACTCGAATCGCGAGAATTCGGTCGTATTGCTGCCCAGAACGCTAAGCAAATTATTGTTCAACGTGTTCGTGAAGCTGAACGTCTTATGGTCTATAACGAATACAAAGATCGAAAGGGCGAAATTGTAACCGGTACGGTTAGGCGATTTGAACGTGGCGATGTAATTGTCGATTTGGGAAGGGCAGAGGCTATTTTACCTACGTCAGAGCAGATACCTAAAGAAAATATTCGTGTTCATGACCGTCTGGTAGCTTATGTGGTCGATGTTTTGGAAGTGGCTCGGGGCGCGCAAATTATTTTGTCCAGAACCCATCCTAATTTGGTAGTTAAGCTTTTTGAACAAGAAGTTCCTGAAATTGCCGAGGGAATTGTCACGATCGATAGTGCTGCGCGAGAAGCAGGCTTCAGAACTAAAATATCGGTAAGATCCAAAGACTCTGACGTAGATCCTGTCGGTGCATGTGTAGGTATGAAGGGCTCTCGAGTTCAGGCAGTAGTGCAAGAGCTCAGAGGCGAAAAAATAGATATAGTTTCTTATGACGCCGATGAAGCGCGTTTTGTGTGTGCAGCGTTAGCTCCAGCAGAAGTTACGCGGGTGCTGCTTAACGAAACAACCAGAACCATGCAAATAGTTGTCCCCGATGAGCAGCTTTCGCTTGCGATCGGTCGTAGAGGCCAAAATGTTAGGTTGGCTTCTCAGCTAACGGGTTGGAAAATAGATATTCAAGCTGAATCAAAAGCTGCTGCAGAAAAAGAAGAAGCATGGATTTCTTTATCTCCGATTAAATCTTTATCTGAGCTGCAATTTCAGACTTTGTTTAACTACGGGATCAGGACTATTGAGGCTTTCTTAGAGCATAAAGATAGTACGCTGGCCGGGATGCCCTATTTCGAAGGTGCAGACTTAGCATTGCTTAAAGAAGATGCTCGTAGTGTTAAGCAACTTGAATCGGCGCGTAAAGATCAACGCAAGCATTATGAGCGCCAATGGGCTCAAATATTGCAGAAGCTTGATCGCTTGTCGGCTAAACTGAGCCAAGAAAATCGTCAGCATGAGATTGCTGTTGATTTATTAGGTGCAGAATCCAGCGACAAACTTAAGAGCGCCGGTTATGACGATCTGATAGACATATTCTTAGATAAGAATACGGCACGAATGATTAAAGTTGCTGGCTTAGACCAACAAGCAGCTGAAGGTGCTCTTGAGCTTGCCAAGAATAAATTGGCTGAACTTGATAGTAGTATCACCATGGTAACGTTAGGGTAGCAGGTTTATTGATGGAGACGTTGCGCACGTGCATAGCTTGTCGTCACAAAGATGAGAGGGGACTAAAGCTCAGATTTGTCCGAGCCCCCGATGGCGAAATTTGTTTCGATGAGAAGGCTTTGCTGCCTTCGCGCGGAGCGTGGGTATGTGCGTCTAAAGCTTGCCTTACGAAAGCATTTCAAAAACGGATGTTTTTTAGAGGTGAGCGAACGTTGCCTGTGAACGAAAACGATATGCTCAAAGCTGTTTTTGAGAGAATTAAAAAAAGTGCATTAAATCGTTTAGGTTTGCTGCGTCGTTTAGGGCATTGCGAAGTAGGTCGCGATGCTACCAAACGCTTAGTATTAGAACAAAAAGTTGAGGCCGTGTTTTTGGCTAAAGACCTGGCTCCTCGATCGGTGCAAGAAGTGAGTAGCAAAGCTATTGTTCCTATTATTATGAGTCCATTTCTAATGGAAGAAATTGGGAATTGTTTGGGACGGGAGAAAACGGGTGTTGTGGGCCTTTTGAAAAGCCGTATAACACAAGAACTTCTGTTTCAAATAAACATTTTGTCAAAAATGGGACAGTAGACTGGGCTGCGAGTTTTGTCGATATCGTCAAAGTCAGCAAAGCGTAGAATTTTTAGCAGTTTTAAGGGGTTGTTGAATGGGTAAGTTACGAGTGCATGAACTGGCAAAGAAAATAAATATGTCTAATCAAGATGTCATTGCCATGCTTAATGCCAGAGGCGTGGTCGTGCGCACCCATTCAAGTAGCATTGACGAGCAAGAAGCCTTGCGGGCTCTGGGCATTGCCCCGGGCGGCGACACTGCTAAAGCTGGTTTGAGACCTCGGACTGTTTTAAGAAGGCGGCCACAAGAGGCAGAGGAAAGTGTAGAAGGGCAGGCAGAACAGCCCGAAGCGCTTGAAGAATCTTCTGTTTCTAAGCTGCCAACGAAGGTACCGACGCAGGAAATTATTGAACCTGTGTTGGAACCTTTGCCCACTCCCCCCGAACCAAAAGCTGCTGTCGTCTTCCATAAAGAAGAGAAAAAGGAAATAAACGTGCCCTTGGCGCCCATAGAAACTCCTCCGGAACCTCGTTCTCCCGTTACACAATCAACAACGCCAGTGCCTGCGCCTCGTGCGCCAGGTTCTGTGCCTGAGCATTCTCCGAGCAATGTGGTGCGCGTGATAAACGCGGATGCTATTAAAGCTCGTTTGGCTGCTGAAGGGCGTTCTTTTCAGCGTCGTGGCCCCGGAACGGGCGGCGGTGGCGGCCGTCCTGGTGGCGGCGGCGGTCCCTCACGTTTTGGTGGTGGTGGCGGCTCAGGCCCTCGTGGCCCCGGTGGTGGCGCACCAAGCTATGGAGCCCGCAGTGGTCCGGGAGCTGCTGGCGATCGTCAAGGCCCTGGCGGTGGCGGCCCAGGAGCACAAGCTCGTTCTGGCAGTAATGCTCCAGGTTCTTCTGCTCCATCCCATGTGCCTGGAGGCGGACAAGCTCCGGGTAGTGGTGGCGGCCCGGGAGGTCCAGGAGCAGCTCGACCAGGCGGCCGTCCAAATAAGAAAAAACGTGGTTCAACGAGCTACTCAAAAGACAAAGATTCTTCGTCAGGTGGACGTGAGCTTTGGCTTGCTCCGGGACGTAAAAAGAAATCAGGCTTAAAATCGCGAGGCAAAGGTCCTGTTCTAACTCAGGCTGCTGCTCATAAGCGCGTCGTTGAAATGACTGATGCCATATCGGTTAACGAGCTAGCGCACAGGATGTCGATAAAAGCGGGTCAAGTTATTGCTAAGCTTTTATCAATGGGAATGATGGTAACAGTTAACGAAGCAATAGATTTTGATACGGCTTCGATTATTGCTGGCGAATTTGGCTTTGAGATCAAGAACGTTGGTTTTGAAGAAACTAATTTAATAAAAGAAGAGCTTGATTCTAGCGAATCGTTAGTACCTCGGCCTGCTATTATTACAGTTATGGGGCACGTTGATCACGGTAAAACCAGTGTTCTCGATGCCTTGAGAAAAACTTCTGTCGTAGCAGGGGAAGCCGGCGGTATTACGCAACATATTGGTGCCTATTCTGTCGAAACTTCCCACGGTATCGTTACTTTCCTTGATACTCCGGGCCATGAAGCGTTTACGTCCATGCGTGCTCGTGGTGCACAAGTGACAGATATAGTAGTACTTGTTGTTGCTGCCGATGACGGAGTGATGCCACAAACCAGAGAAGCTATTGACCATGCCAAAGCAGCCAAAGTACCTGTTGTAGTCGCGGTTAATAAGTGTGATTTACCGGATGCTAAACCTGAGCGCGTTATGCAGCAGTTATCGGAGCTGGGCTTACTGTCTGAAGAATGGGGAGGAGATACTCAGTTCTTCAAGATTTCCGCTTTGCGACAAACTGGTCTTGATAAGCTTGTCGAAGGTCTTGGTATCCTCGCTGAAGTTTTGGATTTACGTGCTAATCCCAATAAAGCAGCAGCTGGTGTTGTTGTTGAAGCTAAGCTTGACAAAGGCCGTGGACCGGTTGCGACTATTTTGACTCAGTCGGGAACTTTGCATCAGGGAGATTACATAGTAGCGGGAGAATGCCTCGGTCGTGTCCGAGCTATGTATGACTCAAACGGTAAACAGCTTAAGTCTGCAGGGCCTTCTATTCCTGTGCAGGTCTTGGGCCTGTCAGCAGTACCCCTCGCAGGCGATCAGGTAAACGCTGTTGCAGACGATAAGACTGCCAAAACTATTGCTAATCATCGTGCACTTAAGATTCGCGAAAAAGAATTGCTCAAGACCAAGCGTGTTTCGTTGGAAACTTTCTTGTCCCAAGCACCTGTCGAAGAAGCACATGTACTGCGGCTCATAGTAAAAGCTGACGTTTATGGTTCTGCTGAGGCTTTGAATGCGTCTTTACAAAACTTATCTACTAAAGAAGTTAAAGTAGAGATTGTTCACACGGGCGTAGGTACTATTACTGAAAGCAATGTCAACTTGGCTATGGCTTCTAAAGCAATTATTATTGGCTTTAATATAAAAGCCGATGGCAAGGCGCAGGCTTTGGCTCAACAAGAAAAAGTTGATATAAGATATTACTCAGTAATTTATGAAGCACTTGATGAAGTACGTAAAGCAATGGCTGGCCTCTTGGCGCCTATTGTAGAAGAACGTTATCTTGGTAAAGCCGAAGTACGCATGATTATCGCTGTTTCGAAACATGGTAAAATCGCAGGTTCTTACGTACTCGATGGTAAGATCCAACGTTCTGCTAAAGTACGACTCTTACGTAAAGACAAAGAAATTTATGTTGGTTCGATTAGCAGCCTGAAGCGCTTCAAAGACGATGTCAAAGAAGTTGGTGCAGGTTATGAATGTGGTATAAATCTTGAAGGATTTGATGACCTACAAGAAGGCGATATTCTTGAGTGTTTTGACCTGAAAGAAGTAGAAGCTAAACTATCTGAAGCTATTTCTTCACAGGAAGTAAAGAACAAAGAATCGACTAGTCGTGATGAGGCATAATAAGTTATGACGACATTTAGAAAAGAGCGAATGGGAGAGGCGATTAGGAAAGTCGTAAGCGAAAAAGTTACGCGACATCATTCGCTTATTCCCCAAGGCATGGTGACTATTAATAGAGTAGATGTTTCTGCTGACTGTGGTTTCGCAAAAATATTCTATTCTGTTTTTGGGGCTAATCTCGATGAAAAAGAAGCTGATGATCTTATGAAAAGCCATCAGCCTGAGTTTCGTTATGAAATATCACAAAAACTAAAATTGCGACGAACACCGCATATTCAGTTTTGTTTTGATAAAAATACCGAGTATGCTTTTAAGATCGATAGCTTACTTAAGCAGGATTCAGAGTAGTTTATTAGTTCAGATTTGATTCTAACGACTGAAACGTTTGGCTAAGCTCTGATGAATCCCCCTGAGGCCCTGAAGAATTCTTGAGGGCCTCAATTACTAGTTGGGATTGATAATTTATCGCGACTTGTAAGGGTGATTCTTGCTGTTTGGACTTTGCTTTTGTTAAAATTCTAGCAAGATTTAACGAATATGAAAGAACAGCTTGTGCAAGCGCTTCTCCGTAAACTCCGCCAAGGTGAGCTGCTGAATGGAGAAGGTTATAATTATTAAAGCTATTATATGCTTTAAGTTCTAGTTCTTTAAATTGCTTAAAAGTTGCCCCGGCTTTAATTAAGATTCCTATTATTTTTGTTCTAAGAAGATCTGCTTCGGCGGTCTTTGATTCGAGCCATAGAGCATAGGCGTAGGCCAACGCAGCATTTGCTTCTGATACACGTGTTTTATCGTCCTTAAAAAGTTTCAGTTTGTTACTCAGCTCTTTCCAATTACCCGCTTGAATAATATTTATGAGCGACCCGTGATAAGTCTTAGTATTTCTTTCTTTAATATAATTATCTATGAGCTGAACATAAGTGTCTTTTCTCGTGTTTTCAGCAAATTCTTTTACTCCTATGATATTAACCATAGGTTGTTCAAGGAGTACTTTGAAAATATCTATTTTATTAGAGGAAATAGCCTCTTTCAGTAGTTTATTGCCATGATCTTCACCCAGTAAAAGAGCATTAAGTTCAAGAGAATATGAAAAAAGTGCCCTGGCTACAGGAGCTTTTCCTGGTTTAAGTGCGTGATCTTTAAGAATCGGAAGGCACGCGAGCAATTTTTCTGCTGATATTTGTTTTATATCAGCACCAAGTTCCAAAAGTTTCAAAAAATGCGCACCACAACGATGTCGATGATTACCGCAATCTCCATAACACCCAAAAACAGCACAAGAACGTGGGATATATGCAGGATAAGCTTTTTGTAACAGCGTTTTTTGGGATTTTTCACATTTACTTTCCAAAAGTACGGACCGGTAGCTTTCAGGCATATTCGCGTCTTCGCCCAAAATTGCATTAATTTGCTCGACGCCATTTTTTGTTTTTAATGCTCTAAAAAGCTGTTTACGATATTGCAATAATTCTTTTTGTTGAGATTGGCCGAAATTCTCCATTGCATAAAGCCCTATTGGACTCAGCATAGGTAGAATTAATAGTATGATAATATTTGCTCGTATTTTTTTTCGTCCCATTGATAGACTCCGAAATTGCGTGCATGGTCTTCGACGCCAACCATTGATATTGAGCATTTATTCATAAAGTTAAATAATACTTAGCTTCGGCTCCAAACTAAAGCTAGGATAAAATTGGTATTTTCTGGTCCTTGCAAGATGGGTATGCTTATGTCTTACACAAAAAAAATCTTGTGCCTATTATTATTACTTTGTGGAACTGCCTGTAACCCTGCTCTTGATATTCCCATCAAAGAATTTGAAGTGCCTGCTCAAGATTTTGAGAAAAATGGATTTACTATTCCAGCAAAATTTATTGGCTCCAACCCAAAATCCGCAACCATCTTTTGGTGCCATGGTGGTCCTCATTCCTCTCATCAAGAAGAGCTCGAGAACTTGCAGAACTTGGCCTATGAGTTTAATATTAATATCGTCGTTTTTGATTTTCGTGGCAGTATAATCAAGGGATACTCTCATGTAGCCCAACAGTACAATGATCCAAATAAGCTTAATCAATATGCGTCCGCAGGCGATCGAGATTACGGTGGCATACACATGGATGATTTACGTCGTGTTATGGACTACGTAAAAGTGCATTTTGCCGACAAAACTGATGTCAGTAAATGGGCTATAGGTGGAGAAAGTTTCGGTGGATATATGGTGGCCTTGGCCATCACTGATCCAAAATTAACTCATTACTTTAAGCTCGCCATAGCAATTTCAGGTTTCTATGACCTCGGTACTTATGCCCAACAGAATGTTGTAAGCTTTGATAAAAACGCCGATATAGAGCGAAGAAGATCTCCCATAAAATTTGTACAAAATATTTCACAGCCAGTCTTAGTTTTTTTGGGTGATGAAGAAGAAGATAAAACAACGCTCGTAAGCTATCAAGATACGCAAGACTTTGTTAAAGCCGCCGAAAAACTTCATAAAGATATTCATGCTTTTTTCTTTCCTGGCCTAAAACATGGTTATGTGGGCAGCTTAAAAAAAACTTGGGAATTGGCGCGGCCTTGGATTGAAAAATTAAAATAGCTTCTTTTTTTGGATAACCAGACTGCCTCGCAGCAATACTTAGGTTTTTTCTCAACGCTATTTTCTGCCTATTTTTCCAGATAGATAAAAAAAGAAAAAATAACAGGGGACTTACTGATTAGTTTTGTCCAGGTAAAAGAAAAATAGGATTTGAATTTTAGTTAAAAAGGGATTTTCTGTGAAAAATATACTACGTTTTTTGAAATCAAGTACGCCAGCTATGGCAGTTGTTTTTTATTTTGGTGTGTCAACAGAACTTTATAGCATGAATAAGTTTGAGGGTTTTCCTGTTCAATTTAATTATGTGATGCCTACAACAAAAAAGATAAATGCTGTGGGAGCAAGTGTTGTTTATAATGAAGACCATGGCTATGTAAATGGTGATGACTTATATGTAGCTGCTCAATCTTATGCTCCAAAAAATTTCATTGTTAAAAGAATAACAGATGCATCAAAAGACGATATTGCTGATAATAATTCCAAGGTATTTTATCCTGATTGGGGCGATGGTGAGTTCGTATTTACCGTTTATGGTGAATAGGCTAATTAGTGAGGCCCATTTCTCCTAAGCGGCCTCTTTAATATTTGCTTGAAGTAGGAGTAAAAATGAAAATACTAATAAGTAATTTGTATTGTATGTTTTTTGTCTTAGTAATAAGCGCAACAAATCTCAACGCGATGAAATGTAATGCGGATGAAGCTCCTGAAGATGAATCTTTGGCAAAGGAGCAAGAGTTATCCGAACCAAAAATAGGTGAACAAAAGATTTTTGAAATTACAAAAATAATTCAAATCTTAGAACATCTTCCTCAAGATCGTTCTAGCATTGTCGTTTTCGATTATGACGATACACTTTCTCCTCCCTTTGGCCCTGGTTGGTGTGAAAATGATGAGGCGCATGGTACCCTGGCTACTATTAATAAGATTCACCAGATGGGATATAAAACAATGGTCTTAACGAGGCGCCTGCATGGTCAGCCATATAGCGCCCGCGATTCTCATTATACGCAAGAGACGATGTTCGAAAAATTGCAGCAAACACAATGGCTCAAGAATGGTGCCTTAGCTCGAGATGACCTTCTCGAAGGTAAAATAGAAGGACATACAATAGCGACTAAAAACCAAGTTTGTTTTTCGGGTGGGACCCATGGTAAAGGTAAAGGCCTTGCGTTTTTGATAGACAATAATTGCTTTAAAGAATCTCCTCATAATATAGTTTTTATTGATGATGAAAAGCGTAATATCGAAAGCGTAAAAGACGCTTTCTCTAATCGCCCTGAGAATTTATTTCTATTTTATTATCCATGAATAATAATAACTAATTAATCAAAACCATGTTTCTCACGAGCCCATATTGCATATCTAATCTCGGTGTCGCCCTTGTGCATGAAAAATTTGCTCCTGAAGATGAATATGGCGGTTGTAGAGCTAAAATTAATTTTTCACCGTGTAAAAAAACGGGGAAAGTTTGTAGTCTTTCTTTTTATAAAGAGCTATTAAGGGTCTCAGCTAACTTTATTGGCAATTAATTTTTTATGACTATAGTCAAAACATAATTGCAAATATTTTATTCGGAGAGACACATGTCTAAATTAAACAAACGCATCAAGCAATTTTTATGCATTATTTTTAGTAGCCAATTTTTATCTCAATCCTACGCGATGCAGCAAAATATACCTGAGGGTCATCCCATTGCTGTCAGCCCAGACCAAGGATATATTCTTCCTGGACGCGTCGCTGACCAATGCCAAAGTTTAACCACGAGGAACCATTTTCCAGAGATTCATATCGATGATCTTTTAGAATTCGCTGCATTCGCTTGGATGCCAAGTGAGTACTGGTTGGAACATGCGAAAAAATGCCATGTTAAAGGGACATTTCCAGCTATTCTCAACACAGCAGGGGCTCTTCAACATAAGAGCCTCTGTGAGTTTGGATGTAAATTCGTAGCTGAGATGATAAAAACTAAACTGCATGAAGAAAAACAAGATAACCTGGAAAATAAAAGGCAAAGTTTGTTGCTTCCTCGGGAAGAAGAAGAAGCGCAGAGGGAGTTTGAACAACTTATTCTTGCTGCGATTCGTTTAAAAGATAGAGAAATGGCTGCTGCTCAACCAAAAATTGATAAATAGTAGCCATTTTTTATATCTCAACAAATTCTTCTTGAAGCCTTCTCTGGGCCAACCCATTGAAATAAAGCTTGAGTTCCCAGTTCTTTTTCAATGCGTAAAAGCCGATTGTATTTGGCGATGCGTTCACCGCGTGACATAGAGCCGCATTTAATCTGCCCGGCACGCGTGAGTACGGCTAGATCGGCAATAGTGGTGTCTTCGCTTTCACCTGAACGATGGGATATTATCGTCTTAAGACCGAATTTTTGTGAGAGCCTGATAGCATTGAGCGTTTCGCTTATCGTTCCTATTTGATTCATTTTTATAAGTACGGCATTGGCGCAGGCTTTCTCGATACCAAGTTTTATATATTTTTCGTTAGTAACAAAAAGATCATCTCCGACGATTTGCACCTGCGAGCCAATTTGGTTCATGAGTTTGGCGAAGCCCTCATAGTCATTTTCGCCAAAAGGGTCTTCGATCGAGCAAATATTGTAATCTTTCGCGATTTTTTCGTACCAGTTAGCCAATTCTTCACGATTAAATTCACGCTTATTTATATGATAAGTTTGGTTTTTGCTATCAAATAGCTCAGTGGCTGCTACATCGAGCGCGAAGGCTATATCTGAACCTATTTTATAGCCTGTTTTGAGCACTGCTTCGCTTAAAAGATCTAAAGCTTGCTCATTGCTCTTGAGCATAGGTGCAAAGCCTCCTTCATCGCCCACAGCCGTGCTTAAGCCAAGTTTTGTGAGAAGAGCCTTAAGTGTATAAAATACTTCTGCACAATAACGCAGGCTCTCGCTAAAGCTTGGAGCGCCGATAGGGACGAGCATAAATTCTTGAATATCGAGGCCGTTATTCGCGTGTGCTCCGCCGTTTATTACGTTTACGAGAGGCATGGGCATAAGATAGGGAGCTGGATTAGAAATTAATTTATAGAGGGGCTTTTTTTCGCCATCTGCTAAAGCTTTAAAAAACGCTCCTGAAACCGCAAGAATAGCGTTAGCTCCTAAACGGCTTTTATTAGGAGTGCCGTCGAGAGCAATTAAGCTTTGATCAAGTTCTTCTTGGGATATGAAATTTTTTCCCAAAAGCGCTTGTGCGATTTCGCCTTGCACATGCTTCACTGCGAGAGATACGCCTTTACCAGCATATCTTTTAGGATCGCCATCCCGTAATTCTAAAGCTTCTTTACTGCCACACGAAGCACCCGATGGGGTAATAAAGCTTGCATGGCCGCCATTGTTAAGCTTTATTTCTACTTCGATAGTAGGGGTGCCACGGCTATCGAAAACTTGTTGGGCATCAAGATATAAAATACTAGGCATCGTAGCTTCCTCGCTCATATTTGGGAAAAAAATTACACTGCTTCTTGTTGGTTATGTAACTATTATTTTTGCTTCAAGGGAGATAGCATGACGAGTCTTATTGAGAAGGATTCTCTTAAATATGACCTAACCGCAAGTTTTGTCGTGTTTTTGGTGGCCCTCCCTCTTTGTTTAGGTATTGCACTTGCTTCAGGTGCGCCTTTATTTTCGGGAATAATTGCAGGTGTCGTTGGCGGTATTGTAATCGGGTCTTTGTCTGGCTCACAGGTAAGTGTCAGCGGGCCTGCGGCAGGGCTTACTATTATTGTTGCTGCAGCAATAACAGCGCTTGGGTCTTTTGAGGCATTTTTATTAGCAGTTGTTATTTCGGGTGTTTTTCAGATTCTCTTTTCTTTTTTGCGAGCGGGCTCTTTAAGTAATTATATTCCAAGCTCAGTGATAAACGGCATGCTGGCGGCTATAGGTATAGTTATTATTTTAAAACAAATACCTCATGCTTTAGGGCGAGATGACCGCTATCTTGGTGACTTCGATTTCTTTTTGGAGCCTGAAGTCGCGAGTGATACTTTGACCGATATTTTGCGTGCGGCTTTGTCGTTTAATTTCGAAGCAGTAATTATTACGCTTTTATCCGTCATATTACTCGTTGCTTGGGAAAAGCCTGTAATCAAAAAAAGAGCTTGGCTTAGTGCTATTCCGGGGCCACTCTTAGTCGTAATTATGGGCATAGTAATTAACCAAGCGTTTAAATATTTTTTTCATGATTTCTATTTGAAGGCCGAAGATGGTCATTTAGTGGCGCTGCCTGTAGTAGAGAATTTAGGCGCTTTTTTTGGTCAGTTTTCTGGCCCCAATTTTTCATTGTGGCTTCAGCCAAAAATTTACTCCGTAGCTTTTACTATCGCGCTCGTTGGAAGTATCGAGACATTACTTTCTATTGAAGCTTCAGATAAACTTGATGTTTATAAGAGAATTTCCGATGGTAACAAAGAATTGCGCGCTCAGGGCATAGGTAATCTTGTGTCAGGGCTTGTTGGTGGTTTGCCTATTACATCGGTTATTGTACGCAGTACAGCAAATGTTTACGCGGGCGCTCGAACGCGTAAATCAGCAGTGTTTCACGGCATATTCTTGCTTTTGAGCGTTATTATGATTCCTCAAATTCTCAATCTAGTTCCACTTGCAAGTCTAGCTGCTATACTCATAATTATTGGCTATAAACTAACCTCGGTAAAAATCTATAAGAAATCTTTTAGCAATGGCATTGACCAATTTTTGCCCTTTATTTGTACGGTCGTAGGAATTGTTTTTATTGATCTTTTGGCTGGTGTTGCTCTTGGTATGCTGGTCGGATTATTTTTTGTTATTCGCATTAATCAGAGGTCAGCTATAAGCATGGTACAAGATAATAATTATTACTTAATAAGATTTAAAAAAGATTTGTCTTTTATAAATAAGATAGAGCTCAAAAAAAATCTTGCGGCTATTCCTCATCGTTGCAAAATTATAATAGATGGCAGTAATTCACGATATATAGACAAAGACATATACGACGTTATAGAGGATTTTGCCGAGTCTGCTCAATTTAGAGAAATCCATATTGAGTATCGACATTATTTCGATAAAGTAAGAACACTGCAACAAGGACAACCGCTTTATGGAAAATTACAAAAAGCTCTTACTCGCCAATAAAGCTTGGGTTCAGGATCGTTTAGCTTTAAGCCCCTATTATTTCCAGCGCCTTGCTGATGAACAGACCCCTGAATATCTGTGGATAGGTTGTTCTGATAGTCGTGTTCCAGCTGAGAATATTACTGGTGCTGAAGCGGGCGAACTTTTTGTACATCGAAATATTGCTAATCAGGTTTCTCCAACTGACTTTAATATACTAAGCGTGCTTCAATTTGCTGTTGACGTGCTCAAAGTAAAGCACGTAATAGTCTGTGGGCATTACGGTTGTGGCGGTATTAAAAATGCTATCTCGCATAAGCATTTAGGTCTTATAGATCACTGGCTTTGCAATATAAAAGACACCTATGAGCTCCACAAAGATGAGCTCGATAATATCGCCGATGAAGAAGCACGCTGCAGAAAAGTAGTAGAACTTAATGTTCAAGCTCAGCTGTGGCATCTGGCCGAGTTTTCTATAATTCAGGCGGCCTGGAAAAAAGAAAATAGGCCCTATTTGCATGGCTGGGTTTATGATTTGCATACCGGGTATATTAACGAACTACTCAAACTTGATGCAACGTCGAAGATACCCAGTATTTACAAATTTGATTTTTAAGCTTTTTTAAGCATGTTTTGATTGATTTCGAGTGTTATATCTTTGCTCGAAATCCAGATAATTCCGTCTTGTATTGTTGCCTGTATTTTCATGCTGCGCTCAGCAAGATTGGCGAGCGAGGCGCTTTGAGCTTGTGATATATTGACGACGCTTAAGTTTGTAAATTTGCGTCCCTGATTAATCCCAGACCACCATATATCCGCTGCAGAACCTCCGTAGCTATAAATTATTACTTTATTAGAACGACCAAGAGCTTTCTTAATATTCTTTTCATCAGGCAATCCAACCATAAGCCAGCACGAGATAGAACCTGTCAAATCTTTATCCCACAGATCTGGTTCGTCAGGAGTAGTAAGACCGCCAGCAAAAACAAGATTTTCTGAAGCATTAAGCATAAAAGCAAGTATACGCATCATCATGCGTTCGTCAGTTTCAGAAGGGTGACGAGCTACTGTTACCATATGAGTTTGGTAATAGTTTCGGTCCATATCTGCAATTTGCAGTTCGGCCCTAAAGACAGTTGATTTAAGAGCCATAGGAATTTCCTGGGTGATGAGAGAATAGAATTGTAAGCGAGCAAACTAGTATAGCAAACAAAGCTTGGCAACTTATTTCAAAAAATAAAATTCCTCATGAAATTAAATATATTATTAGTTATAATAAATTTAGTTAAATATATCTAATAAATAGAGGTTGTTATGGTGAGATATTTGTTGATTTTCATGTTTTCGCTTATATCTATGCAGGTTTTATCGTTGGACGAAGAGCAGATGCAATCCATGATTAAAGGGGTAGAGACGGGCGGAGATACAGTGAAAATAACTATAAATAATACAAGTAATTATGTGTTTGTATTAAAGCATCAAATTCTCAACCAGGCCTCGCGAGCGATGAACCCTGGTAGAATGGTTTTGGAGACCCTCTTGCCTGTTATGATGCGGCCCCAAGTAGTAAAGCCCGGGGGAAACTATGAAACGACGATGTCAACCAAGAATACGACTGATTTCACGCGTTTTTATATAAACGTCGAGCCACCAGCAAATGTAGAGGACAAGATAAAAGGCTACCTGTGCGATGTTTGGATTAGTAAAACCGACCGCATTATGAGGGGAGTTATTACCATAAAATCAAAATGCACAGGCTATGAAGCTAAAGTCGTTTGGGATGCTTAAACATGAGCACCTGATGCGCGCTCATTTTCAAGCTTCTTCCCTCCAAGCATGCCACAGGCTGCATCTATGTCATCACCGCGAGTTTTTCTCGTAAATACCGCGAGATGAGCGCGGTATAAAATATTATGAAACTTGAGCGTTGTTTCATTGTCAGGCTTCTTATAAGGGGAGAGCGGGTGTTCGTTAAAGGGTATTAAATTAATTTTGCATTTAAGATCTTTAAGTAATATTACTAAGCGCTCAGCGTCTTCGAGCGAGTCGTTTATGCCTTTTAAAAGCACGTATTCAAACGTGATACGCTCACGAACTTTGAGAGGAAAATCGCGACAAGCTGTAAGGAGCTCTTCAATATGCCATTTGTTATTAACGGGCATTATTTTATTTCGTATGTCGTTTGTTGTTGCATTGAGACTTACTGCTAAATAAACCCCAGTTTTTTCACCGAGTTCTTTAATTTTAGGGACTATTCCTGAAGTTGAGACCGTAATGCGTCGAGGAGAAAAGGCCATGCCATCAGGATGGGTAAGAAGTTCCAACGCGCGAACAACATTGTTGAAATTATGAAGAGGCTCACCCATGCCCATGAAAACTATATTATGAATAGGCCTTTCATTGGGGTCAAGCATGAGTGTTACAGGATCCCCGTTCTTCATAACATCCTGTGCAACTTGATATACTTGGCTTACTATTTCTGCGGGGGTCAAGTTTCGTATGAGTTTTAATGCGGCCGTTGCACAAAAAGTACAACCCATGGCACAGCCCACCTGACTCGATATACAAAGCGAATGTCGCCCTTCTTTAGCGGCATGAGGTATAAAAACGCTTTCTATAGTATGCCCGTCGTGAGTGCTAAACTGGTACTTACGGGTGCCGTCTTGGCTTACTTGGACTTTTTGTTGCGTGATATTATTAAGTACGGCGTTAGAGACAAGATGATCGCGGGTGCTTTTCTTAATAGTAGTAATATCAGACGCGTTAATTACTCCCTGGCGATGCAAGGCTTGAAATAACTGTTTAGTTTTATAAGTTGGCTCATTAAGGCTCAAAAATATGGGCTCTAACTCGGTCGGCAGTAGCGAGCGTAAATCATCCATGAGTGTTATACCTGAGGTGAATAATTGGACTCGATTAGAGCATATTTCGCAGGGCTCACCAAGGGGGGAGGGACATGAAGACACTCGTTGCCGTGGCACAAATGACATCAACAGATAATAAAGCACATAATTTAGCAATCTGTGAAGAGCTCATAGCAAAAGCGGCTCACAAGGGCGCGCAATTTTTAAGCTTTCCCGAAAATTTTGCCTACTTTGGTGATAATCGTGAAAAAACTCATGCTCATGCTGAAGCCCTTGACGGAGCAAGTATTACAAGTCTTGGGAATTGCGCCAAAAAAAATAATATATGGCTGAGTTTAGGGGGATTTCAGGAGCTTATCTTAGGAACACAGAAGATTCATAATACTCATATAGTAATAAATAATTTGGGTAATCTTGTAAGCTTATATAGAAAAATTCATCTTTTTAGTGCGAATTTGTCCGATAAAACTCACTATGATGAAAATAAGAGTGTTTTGGCAGGTACGCGTGCAGTTTGTGTAAAGACGCCCTTTTTTACCGCGGGCTTAAGTATTTGCTATGATTTAAGATTTGCCAATCTTTTTTGGTCTTTGCGCCATCAAGGAGCTCAGGTAATGCTTGTACCGGCTGCTTTCACTCAGCTTACAGGTAAAGCCCATTGGGAAATATTGTTGAGAGCACGTGCTATAGAAACGCAATCTTATGTAGTGGCTGCTGCCCAAATAGGGGAGCATAATGCCCGTAGAAAAACTCATGGCCACGCGATGATAGTCGATCCTTGGGGGCATATTATTGCCGAATGTAAAGAAGACCAAGATTTAGCTTTTGGCGTCGTTGATCTTAACTACCTGGCAAAAATTCGAGAAGAGATGCCTGTTGCGAAGCATCGGAAGAATCTTTAGATAAGAGACCGAAATCAAATAACTAATTTTAAACTAGACTTATGAAATTTATAATCAGCTTTTTTTTATGTCTGAGCTTTGATGTTTTAGCTTTGTCTGAGATTAAAGAAGAACTTGCTCAACTTGGACAAAGTTATAATTCTTACGCTATCCGTGGTCATTTACGGGCCATTTTGCGAGCAAAATCCTCTCTGAGCTCTGTGTTATCAAGCCTAAGCCCTGAGGAGACTCAAAGAATATTCGATGCTTTGTTGAGAGCACGTGAGAGAGATTATGATTTATGTGACGAATTGCTCAAAGAATTTATTGATTCTTTTCGTTCACGTATGGAAAAGAACGATATTGTTAGCAGAACTTTTTTAAATATTGTCGCGCCATATTTATATAAAATAAATATGAAAAATTTCTCAAAAATGATCTTCAGTGAACCGCAGATTATACCAGGTGACAAAAATATAGACATCCCTGATTATAATATATATAAAATAATTTATAATAACAACGGTTATTGGACGAGAAATTCTTATGATCTTGACAAAAAATTTGAGCGAGGTCGGCCTTTAGAGTTTGATTCACAAACACCAATTGGTTATAATATATACCTACCCACAGGTGAAATTAAGGCTATTGTGACCGAAATCTACGGTGGTGATGAATATAAAAGTAGATATCAAAAAACATGGCTTCCTGGCGACCTTCGTGGTCTTCACGAATTTCTTTTGGCCCATAATATTGCTATCGTGAGGCTTAATTTACTTGATCTCAGAGAGCTTGAAGATTTTCAAGCTCGGATGCCTCATGATATTCATAGACGTCTGCATGCCAGTATTTGTAAATATTTTTTGACGTTTAAGATCCCAAGTTTATTAAAAGCGCTGCATCCTGACCTGTTTATTTTGCATGATAAGCCTAATTTTTTATCGGGTTCGAGCTTTGGCGGCTGCAATACTCTTCGCTTTGCTGAGTATTATCCCGATACTTTTAGTGGATATTTAAGTTTCAATGGAAGCTTGGATTTTGAGGTCCAGGATAAAACTGACATACCTGCTATGAATAAGTTCAAGTGGCGTACACAAAAAGCTCAACAATGGCTTGATCCCAGTGGGCACTTAAAGACGCTACAAGACCCTGTTCTTTTGGTGCATAATCTTGACGACAATACGGTGAGTGCTGCTGTTTCCATAGCATTTTATCTCGAGGCTTCAAAGAAAGAATCAAAAAATTTGAAGCTCTTACTTATCGATCAAGGCTCTCCCATGCCTACTCGCGATATTGACCAAAAATCAAAAGGCCACTTTTTGGTCATGCAAAAAAGTACGATGAATTATATATTAGAATTTATCATACAAAATTCTTCTTTGCTTCCAAGTGCAAGCGAGTTTAGAGCCCAGGTTAACCGTCATCGAGGCTATGGAATATCAACAGAATGCGGAAGAAATTTTTTATTGCCTGAAAAACACTTGTGGCTCGCAGAATTATTTAATTATTATTACGCGTCTAAGCCGTTATTATTAAGTGAGACCATGTGGGAGAAAGAATATTTGCCTATTATTCAAGCTCTCGCATTATTAAAACATTGTTTGCTGACACCAGATTTATATAAAATTATTAAGCATGAGCTGAGAGCTCAAAGCT
>Ga0318562_10000129_pt1 | contig 34392 bp, 25 predicted proteins | sample GRESIP066b5f18_FD_203688 | JGI IMG/M metagenome (GOLD analysis project Ga0318562, IMG submission 203688) | Tropical soil microbial communities from Luquillo Experimental Forest, Puerto Rico - GRE.SIPMG.066b5f18 | ecosystem: Environmental > Terrestrial > Soil > Tropical forest > Bulk soil... | reverse complement strand
GTATCGGTAGTAACCGGCCACGGGCATTTTATCCTTCCCAAAACCATTGTCCTGGAGGTACCGGATGTTCCGGAATTGAAACAGACTACGTTGTTTCTGGAAAAGAGGTTGTCTGCTTCCACCGGTTACCCTGTGAGGATAGTCAGAAACGAAACCGGCGCAGTCATCAGGCTCGTGCTGAACAAACAGGCTGATGCCGGGATTGGAAAGGAAGGATATGTGCTCAGCATAAAACCGGAGGCTGTGGTGATTCGGGCTAACCAGCCTGCCGGTCTGTTTTACGGGGTTCAGACATTTTTGCTGCTGATGCCAAAAGAAATTGAGAGTCCCCAGGCTGTCAGGAATATTTCCTGGCAGGCCCCCTGCCTGGAAATCAGGGATTATCCGCGGTTTGCCTGGAGGGGTCTCATGTTTGACGTATCCCGTCACTTCTTTACCAAAAAGCAGGTGGAAGATTTTATAGACGACATGGTGAGGTATAAATTCAATGTACTGCACCTTCACCTTACCGATGATGAGGGATGGAGGATTCAGATCAAGAGCCTGCCCAGGCTGACCGAAGTCGGGGCCTGGAATGTGCGCAAGGTCGGGACCTTTGGAAACTTTTCCGCCCCTGGTCCCGATGAGCCCCGTGACTATGGTGGCTTTTACACCCAGGAAGATATCCGCGACCTGGTCCAGTACGCGAAGGACAGATTCGTCAATATACTGCCCGAAGTGGATGTGCCCGGCCACAGCCTGGCAGCGATTGCTTCCTATCCTGATCTGTCCTGCACCCCCGGTTCTGATAAATACCAGGTCCGTTCGGGAGAAAGTATCATGAATTGGCATGATCACGGATTTACGGCGCTGGTTGACAATACGCTTTGCCCGGCAAATGATAAAGTGTACGATTTTCTGGATAAGGTGTTCACAGAAATCTCCAGCCTGTTTCCCTTTGAATACATACATGTCGGGGGCGATGAATGCGCAAAGAACTTCTGGGAAAAAAGTGATGCCATCAGACAGCTTATGAACAAAGAAGGGCTGAAAAATATGCAGGAAGTGCAGAGCTATTTCGAAAAGCGTGTTGAAAAAATAATTGAATCAAAAGGAAAAAGATTGATAGGATGGGACGAGATCCTCGAAGGTGGCCTGGCACCCAATGCTGCCGTCATGAGCTGGAGAGGGATGCAGGGTGGGATAGAAGCCGCCAGGCAAGGGCATGATGTAGTCATGACACCCACCACCTATGTTTATCTGGACTATATGCAAAGTGACCGAATGATAGAACCTCCTGTTTACGCTACCCTGCGGCTGAAGACAGCTTATCAGTTTGACCCTTTGCCCGACAGCGTAAATCCCAAGCTCATCCTGGGCGGTCAGGCAAATTTATGGACAGAACAGGTGTACAATACACGCCACCTGCAATACATGGTTTGGCCACGCAGCCTGGCCGTAGCTGAATGCCTCTGGACGCCGAAGGAAAAAAAGAACTGGAACGATTTTTCCGGAAGAGTTGAGACCGCTTTTGGCAGGATGGATATAGAACAGATCAAATACGCACGAAGCATGTTTGACCCGATCATTACGGTTAAAAGGGATGCCAGGGACTCCCTGCTGGTGGAGTTATCCAGTGAGGTAGAGGGGCTGGATATATTCTACAGTTTTGACAATTCAAATCCGGATAATTTCTATCCCAGATACAGCAGCCCCCTGTCTGTTCCCAAAGATGCTTCCATGCTAAAAGTCATCACTTACAGAAACGGCCAGCCAGTGGGAAAGCAAATCGATATTCCGGTCAGCGAACTCCACCGCAGGGCAGGCCTGAAGGAAGATTGATTCGGATTTTCCGGCCTGCAAGGCTGTCAGCGCCGGCCTTCTTTCAGGAAATTGGGTGACCGGCGCGCCTCTTCCAACAGTGAATCGCTTTCGGGTTACCGGTTTAAAACATTTTATTAACAAAGCAATTCAGGACTTTTTTTATCTTTAGCCTGCATTTCCTCCTTCAACACTCCATCCGGATATATTAACTGGGCTGGTAACGGGGGGGGCTTTTATGAAAAAGTTTTCCTTTTCCGGCCCCGGAGATCCTTCCAGTCTAAGGTGAATCTGCTTGTCCAAATCCCAAAAGAAATTTTTTTGTGTTCCCGTTCAATCCTTATTCCCTGTGCTGACCCTTATCGTTATCATATCCCTGCAAACCATAGATCACCCGAGATGTGGCCAAAGGCCACTGTTAGTAGAATAACCTAAACCCGTTTCTGTGCTACAGCACTATTTTAAACAGAAGGGCGATTCTGTTATTACGTCAAAATATTTTTTGTCCAGGACAGCCCCCGTCCTGGTGATCAGCCTGTCACTGGCATACCTGCTCAAATATGATTTACTCATTGTTAGCGGGCTGCTATTCTGCTTCTGGATCTTTCAGAACTCGTTACCCAAAAGGATTTATTCGGTCGAGGGAGATAACAACAGGCTCTTCCTTCTGGTAACGGGGGTTGTCCTGTTGTCGAAAATTCTTTTTCTGATCAAACTTGCCCTGATCCATCACCAGTCCATGCACCGAAGTGTGCTCAATCCGGTTGAGCTTTACCAACTCTGCTATCTGTCTGTATCGTACCAGTCGTTTGGATTTGTGAGGAGGGGACTGATCCCATCCGTCGTTCAGGCATTCTCCGGTGATTACCTCGTCCAGCTTTACCTGGTGCAGGGAATTGGGTTTGCCAGCTTCCTGTCCGGCCTATTTGTTATAAATAAAAAAAAGGCATTTGACTTTGTCCAGAAAGGCTATTTTATACCTGCACTGCTTCTGTCCCCGGTCGGCATTTATTATCATTCCAATTTCACATTCGGGTTTTATGACATGACGCTTATCGGACTCCTTTTCCTTTCCTTTTCATACAGAGGGCATCCGGCCGCAGTTCTTTTTGATGCAGCGGGTCTGCTGGTTCACGAGGCCTATATTATTCTCCGGCTTCCCTTTCTGCTGTTCGACCTGCTGAATGGCATTTCGGAGAAAAGCCTTCGAAAGACGAGCATCGCCTGGCTGACCATTCTCATCAATGCGGCAGTTTTACTTCTGATCATACTATGGCCCAGGCCAGGCGCGGATGCCCTCGCAGACCATTTCCTGCACCAATATGCCTCTCTGGGACGCATCACCCAGCCTTCGGATTTTGATGCCTTCCTTCCGCTGAGCAGGGAAGGAACCCTGACGGCGGATTTCAATATCATGAAGCAGTATTACATCAGCCGGAAATTCAGCTCCTTCCTCTTCCCCCTCGCTTTGTCAACGATGAGCGTATATGGATTTACCTTTCTGAGCAGCAGTTTGTCCGGCAGGCAAAGGGTTCAGGACTCATGCTGCTGCCTGTTTTCGTTTTCCTGTCCGCTGCTGCTTGGCCTGGTGGGGGCAGATTTTGGCAGGTGGATTGCATTTTCCTATATCACCTGGCTCTCCTATTATCTGCTGTTCAGGCCCCTGTTGTACCCGTCCGCGCGGGTATCTGAAAATTGCCTCTACGCGGTTTTTCTGACTGTACTTCTGCTCATTCCTTTTGGCTACAATTTCCACCCCCTTTTTTCCTGGCTGCTGGGCTGACCACCGACCGGGAATTTACCTATTCGGATATGTGCTTTTTTGTACAAGATGGCAGGTAGGTACCGCAATGATTTTTTGAGATCTTCGTTTTTACTCTGGTGGATGCGGCAGGGATTTGCGGTCAAATGGCCACCACGCCTATGTTCACGCCAAGTCATTTTATATCCACCACTTATCAACAGGTGAAATCATAATTAATCATTTTAATGTAGGTTTGCGAATTGACCAAACAATCTTAGTACTGTGCGATTAAAGAGTTTAGAGATCAAAGGTTTCAAGAGTTTTGCGGATAAAACCCATATCAATTTCAACGAGGGGATAACGGGAATCATTGGCCCTAACGGATGCGGCAAGAGCAACATTGTCGACAGCATCAGATGGGTCATCGGTGAACAAAAGATCAGTCATCTGCGCTCCGAAAATCTGGAGAGTCTGGTTTTCAATGGCTCCAAAAGCCGTTCTGCATCAGGACTGGCAGAGGTAAGCCTTACTTTTGAGAATACAAAGAACCTGCTGCCCACCGAATTCAATACGGTTACCATCACCCGAAAGTTTTACAAGAGCGGGGAAAGCGAATACAGGCTGAATGATGTTTCCTGCAGGCTGAAGGATATCCAGAATCTTTTCATCGATACGGGTGTGTCTACGGACAGTTACGCCATTATCGAACTGGGTATGGTGGATGATATCATCAAGGATAAAGATAACAGTCGCCGCCGCATGCTGGAACAGGCAGCCGGAATTTCCATTTACAAGACCAGGAAAAAGGAGGCCAGGCTGAAGCTGGATGCGACCGAACAGGACCTTGCCAGGATTGAAGATCTCCTCTTTGAGATCAATAACCAGCTGAAGAGCCTGGAGAACCAGGCTAAGAAAGCCGAAAAATATTTTGAGATAAAAAAAGAATACCGGGAGATCAGCATCGAACTGGCCAAGGCGGCCCTGGAAGGTTTCAACCTTACCTACAAGGACCTTAACGAACAAACTGATTCGGAGACTGCCAAGAAGGTTCTGCTGGAGGCGGAGATTGCTCGTGGGGAGGCGTCCCTGGAGCAGGAAAAACTCGAATTTATTGACAAGGAAAGGGCTCTCCAGTCGATGCAGCACTCATTTAATGATCTGATGCAAGCCCTGCGCGGAAAGGAAAATGAAAAAAATCTTGCCAGCCAGCGGCTGAATTTTTTAACTGAAAAGGAAGGCGGCCTCCAGGAATTTCTGCAAAAGAGCGAAGGGCAGTCAAAAGGCCTTGAGGAAAGCATTGAATTCACAAACAGCCAGGTTGAAGAGGAGGAAAATAAACTCGCCGGACTGGAAGAACAGCTGGACTCCCTGAAAGGCGAAGTTGACCATACGCGGACCATATTTGATCAGAACAGGGTGGCCGTTGATGGACTTCGTAGCGAAAATGCCCAGGTTCAGCGCAACCTGTTTGAACTGGAAAAAAAGCTGGCCGTAGCCGACACCACCATAGAGAACCTCAGGCGAAGCATTCAGCAGGTGGAAGAGGACAAAACAGCCCGGGAAAGTCAGTTAAAACAATTGGAGGAGGAAAGGACGCTGAAGGATCAGGAACTGGGGACCCGCCAGAAAGATCTTGTACAGCTACAGGAACATCACGAGCGGACAAAAGAGCAAATCCTGCTCACCCAGGAAAAACTGGAAGGCCTGCGGCAGCTGCTGGCTGATGAAAACAGGAAACTGGACTCCCGCAGAAATGAGCACGATCTGCTCAAAAGCCTGATTGATTCGATGGAAGGCTACCCGGAAAGTGTAAAATTTTTGCACAATAACCCCAACTGGAATCATACCGCTCCGATTTTGTCAGATATCATCTATGTGAAGGAAGCTTACCGGGCAGCTGTTGAAAATGTCCTGGATCCTTACCTGAATTATTATGTTGTCAATGACCTGCGGGAGGGGCTTCAGGCGGTTCACCTGCTGGACGAAAACAAAAAAGGGAAAGCCAATTTCTTTCTGCTGGATAAATTCTCGGAATCCGACCCGGCCGGGCACGACCAGCCGGAAGGTACGATTCCTGCCGTCAATGTCATCGAGGTGGAAGACCGTTACCGGAGCCTGGCTGAGCATTTGCTGGGGAATGTTTTTATTGCAGAACACGAACCTTCTGCAGAGTGGTTTGGTTCCTCAGGCCTGAATGGCGCCGTAATCCTGGAGAAAAGCGGGAAATATGTGAAAGGTAAATACTCCCTGACCGGAGGAAGTGTGGGTCTGTTCGAGGGGAAGAAGATAGGCCGGGCCAAAAACCTCGAAAAACTCCAGGAGGAGATTCACATCCAGGACAATATTGTTGCCCGGCTGAAAGAGGATATCCAGGCTGCCCACAATGAGGTCATCGGTTACAACGAACAGCTGAAGGAACAAGCCATCCGCCAAACCCAGGAGGAGATCAGCCGCCTGACCAATCTCGTATTTTCATTGCAAAACAAAGCAGAAAATATACTTGCCCAACAGCAATCATCGGAAAGCCGCCTTACGGAGTTGAAATCCTCCAGCCAGGAAGCCAGCATTGCCGTAGCGGGTACCCGGCTGGACTGGGAAAAAATGCAGGTGATATCAGGGGAACTTGCGGAAAAGATGCAGGATGCGGAATCTGAATACAGGGACGCAGAAGCTGACTACAATAAATCTTTCGCCGGGTATAACGAATTCAACCTGCAGGTCACCAGGCAGCAAAGCCGTATAAACGGGCTGAAGCAGGAGCTGGAATTCAAGAACAACCAGCTGAATGACCTGCGGGTACAGGTTGAAACAAACCTTGTGCAACTAAAAATTACCAGCGAGAGCATTGCAGAAAGTGAACTTTTGGTCAACACGACCACAGAGGCACTTTTGGACCTGATGCGCAGGAAAGAAGAAGAAGAAAAAAAGCTCAATGAAGCCGACCAGGTTTATTATAACCTGCGCAACGGGCTCAGCGAGAAAGAAAGCGAGCTCAGGCATAAAACCAAGGAAAAAGAACAGACAGAACACCTGCTGGGCGAAATCAAGGACAGGCTCAACGAACTGAAACTGCAGCTGGCCGGAATGAAGGAAAGACTTAACGTGGAATTCAGGATCAATCTCGACGATATAATTGACCAGCCGAGAACCAGTGAGACACCCGCGGAGGAACTTCAGGAAAAGGCAGACCGGATGAAGAAAAGGCTGGAGAACCTGGGAGAAGTTAATCCAACCGCAATCGAGGCTTTCCAGGAAATGAAGAAAAGGTATGAATTCATCCAGGAACAGAAAAGCGACCTGGTCGAAGCAAAGGATAGCCTGCTGCAGACCATTCAGGAGGTTGAGGCGACGGCCAACCGGCAGTTCCTCGACACCTTCAACCGGGTCCGGGAGCATTTTCAAAAAGTGTTCAAAGCCCTCTTCACTGATGAAGATACGGCCGATCTCATCCTGGAAAACCCGGATAATCTTGCAGAAACAGGTATAGACATAGTGGCCAAACCAAAAGGTAAGCGTCCGTCTTCCATTACGCAACTCAGCGGAGGGGAAAAGACACTGACAGCCACTGCCCTGTTGTTTGCCATCTACCTGATTAAACCTGCTCCTTTCTGTATACTGGATGAAGTCGATGCCCCTCTGGATGATGCCAACGTGAGCAAGTTTACCAATATGATTCGCCGGTTTAGTGAGAACTCGCAGTTTATTATTGTGACTCACAACAAGATGACGATGAGCACAGTGGATGTCATTTATGGAGTGACCATGCAGGAGCCTGGTGTAAGCAAACTGGTACCCGTGGATTTCCGGTCCCTAAATTAGTCATCACCAGAAATATGTGAAAACCTGGCCCTGCCGGGTTTTCTGCTTTTAACTCAAATTAAAGGCAGATAAATTCCCAGCTGGACAATGCTGCTCTCAGGTGCGCCGAATGGGGTGACAACCTTCGCCCGGAACGGGTGCCAGGTTCAGAAGGGTCTGTAAGATAGGAAGGCCATCCAGCAGAGCCATGGGACTCCGCCGGGGGAGCAGAGTATAACGTTTACGAACATACGCAGGGCGCCGGCCGATGGAGCCACCGGACTTCAGGAGAAGATCACCGGGGAAGTGAGTACCCTGATGATGTTATCAACTTTTACCAAGTGCTCCATGGAGGAGTATTGCTACCGGAAATACCTTCAGGGGCCGGCTTGCCTGCCATCTCCAGGGCATTTTATGTTTAATGGCTGATTGGAGTATACGTTCTGGGATCCTCATTCCTTTTCGAAGACCAGCATGGGGTATTCACCCTTAAGGCCCCATTTTTCCGGATCCTTTTCCTCCCGGCTGTAAATCCAGTTCAGTATGGGTTTGCCGAACAGCCAGGAATGAATGTATACCCTCATGAAGTGAACACTAAGCGATCTCCAGACCTTCAGCTGGTAGGGCGGAAGGTTTTCCCGGAAAAATTCAGGCCTGTGGGCATAGAAATAAAGCCTTCTGGACGCCCCCTTTGTTCCCAAAAGCCTCCCAGCAGCATCCAGGATGCGGTTCTTAACAAAAACAAAACCCCTGAAGGGCAGCATCCAAAAATTCATCCAGGGGGAGTGTTTGAACCAGTCATAAACGACGACTCCTTTCCCTTTGGATGACAGCAGGCGGTAAAGCTCTTTGACAGCAGTCACCTGTTCTTCCTTCGGGATATGGTAAATGGTGTTGAGAGAGACAAAACCATCCATGACCTGGTCTTTGAATGGCATGTTGGTCATATCACACAATACACAAATTCCTCTGGAACCCAGTTTTCTTTTTGCTTCACTCAGGGCCTGGAAGGAAAAATCAACGCATACCCGGTACTGGTAGTTAGCAGAATACTGGAGATAGTCCGTATACTGAAGCGCTCCGGAAGCTGCATCCAGCATATATTTACCTGAAGGCCGAAGAAACCGGCTGACGCGGTCGTGACATTTCCGGATATAATCCCTGGACACTTCCCGGAGGTCTTCGTAGATGACAGCGTCTTCATAATTACCCGCCAGGTCAGTATGCCATCCGCGCTGGTCATAGAAATTCTTAACCAGTTTTTTGTCGTCACTCAGTGTATGGGAAATGATTTTTTGGAGATCAGCGGTGAGCGCCAGCTCACTGAGTAATAGAACGATTTCCCTGATGATAGGGTAAACATAACTCCGGTCGGCGGTGATCAATCCATCCTGCAGGGCTTCCGTAAAGGGCTTTCCGTCTGCCTGCCATATTTCTTTGCCGGATATTTTCCTGTTCAGCTCCTCCACTTCATGTGCTTCCAGTCTGCGCAGGTCCTGGGATGTTATAGGGCACTTCAATATCGCTATCCATTCCATGTAACAATGGGGTATTTGATTACTTGCTAAAATAGCTCAAGGGCTTCACATGCGCAAGCAGGCAGCCAAAAATGGAAAAGATCTGGAAAGAATGGGAGGGGATGGCTCACCAGGGGAAACTTTTCCCGCTGTGTAATACGATATTTTCTGATCCGGTATGAGGCGGGCAATTCTGCCTTTTGAACCGGCGAGGATTATGGAAGTCCCTGTTTTGGCTCTTGCGCACACGTTATAACTTTCCCTTGACAGAAGGGTCCAGTGTATCCCTCCGTCAATGGAAATGTCGACACCGGAGGTGCCACAGCAAATGATCTGGCTCGAGCCTGTCCAGGCAGCACAGCTACGATACCCATGTGGAGGAACTTCAGGTTTTTTCCAGCTTTTGCCGCCGTCTACCGAAATGGCACAATTCCCGGTCGAGTCATGATCGTGTGCGAAGTCACCACCCAGCACGATGTATTTTTTTCCTTCCCAGGTAGCCACTGAATTGGCACCGGTGGATTCACTGCCCTGTTGCAAGGGAAGAAGGGTGCCTTGCGCAGCCCGGATAAAGCGGCTCCTCTTACCGCCGGATACCAGGGAATAACTGCCTCCCGGGCCAAGCAGGATATTGGTGCCACTGGCTGCAAAACAGGCTTCTCCTTCCTGGCTTGCCGGGGAAGATCCCGGCAAACCGTGCCAGGTCTCACCTCCATCCTCGGTGAAATGCAAAAAAAATTTTCCGTTTATCGGATCCCCAACCACAATCCCTTTTTTGTGGTCGGAGAAGTCCATAGCGTCAAGAAACATACCCTTTGCACTGTCCTCATATACTTTGTACCAGGTATTGCCGCCATCCCTGGTTTTGAGAATTATGGCCGGTTCGGCAACAGCCATAATAATCGCCTCCTGCTTATCAAATGCTTCAATGTCCCTAAAATCCCTCGATTCATAATTTCTTACTGTTATCCATTTCCAGGTTTTGCCTCCGTCCAGGGATTTCCCTACCGTGCCCCTGCTGCCGCTGACCCATATCACCTGATCGGATACTACTGACAAGCCTCGAAGTGAGCTGCTGTCATTGCGGGCGATCAGCATGATCCGCTGGGCCGGGCTGGAAAAAGAATTCAGAAGAACCAGTAGAATGATGAATGAAAATATTTTCATCGCGGGAGCTCTTGGTCTAGTTTGCCGAAATTACTTTCTTTAATTCATCTATACCGACAACGCCGTTTTTTCTCCATACCTCCCTGCCGTCTTTGAAAAGGAGAAACTCAGGGATTCCTTCAATATTCAGGTCCTTCATCAGGGTAGTCTGCTGCCCTGCGTCGACCTGCAGGAGCGAAAAGCGGCTGCCCATTTCTTTTTTCAGCTCCTCCAGTACGGGTTGCATTTTCGTGCAGGGCGGACACCATTCGGCTCCGAAATCTGCCAGCACGAGTCCTTTTGAAGAAACCTGGGAAAGGAATTCCTGTTTACTGATCTGCTTTGCTTCCGTGCTGCCCTCAACAGGCAGCGAGGCTGCTTTCCAGGCGCTGATGCCACCCTTTAGTTCGTATACCGTATGGTATCCATTGTCACGCATCCATTTTGCCGCTGCTGCGCTTCGGCCCCCGCTGAGGCAATAAACGTATACCGGCTTTTCCTTATCGACAAATTTGACCCTTTCGAGGAATTGTGACTGATTGTTCCAGTCGGCCTGCAGGGATTGTTTGATGTGGCCAGAGCTGTACTCACCTGCCGTACGCACGTCCAATAGCTGTATGTCCTTCTGGGAAAGTTGTTTTTCAAATTCCACAGGTGCCAGTGCATTGCTGTTCTGACCAATACAAGATGACATTCCTGCCAGGGCCAGGATAATGAGGAAAATCACTGTTCTCATGAAGCATAATTTTTTCAAAATTAACACAAACAAAATTATCGGCCCGGTGAATCCCCCCAGACTTCAGTAAATTTGGAAAGGGAAAGATGCGTAATCCTATCACTGGAGGAGCAAAGTACCATCATAGGGTTAAAAAATTCTTTTTAGTGGGGTTTTTTCCAGGAAATGGTACAACTATTGCATGAGAGCTTATTAAATTTCCTGTATGATAACCATATCCTTATATAAAGCGCCTCGTGGAGTCCTGGATAAACTGAACCGTCTGATCCAAACTCTCCGAACAGCAAAAAAAATGTTCGAACAGACGGCCAGTTTACTGGAAAATTATCAGCTCAGGAATACCATACTGGGGTTGGCCCAGGAAAACAGGCAGTACGCAGATGAACTGGCTGCCCATATTCATATAATTGGAGGGGATTCGGAAAAAATGGACCCCGGAGCAGAATCAGGTGACGATTGGGCAGGCAAAAAGAAAGATTGGGGTAAAGCCGGAGATGAACGAACTGCCGTAAACAGGTGCGCCATGAGGGAGCAATTTACGGGGCAACAATATGAAGAAGTATTGAATGAGCCCAATCTTCACGAAAACCTGAGAAAACTGATACTGAATCAGCTTCAGGGCGTGAGGTATTCCCTGTCTCAGATGAGAATGTTGAGCACTTCCCTGGTTAGCCCGTGACAGGCGGAAACCGGGAAACTGCTTTTTGATCAATAATCGGGTCGATCATTCCTTGCCAATTAGTTCTTCTTTTACTTCGTCCTGTCGGACAACCGGGCGGAAAGCGGTTGTTTTTCCCCGACCCAGAATCTGGATTCGTTCCATAAACTCAGTTACCATTACCATTAAACCAGAGCGGATCAATCGTCGGCATTCCAAATTGTAACCCTATCTCTTTGCAGAGAGGCGGGTCCTGCCTGAATCCTTTTTGTCAATAATTGACCTATGGAGAGGATATTTTTCAGGACCGGACAATGGGTACACTGGAATTGCCGGCATTGACTGCTTTTATTCAGCCTGGGTGAATCTTCAATATCTGGTGAGCTCCGGCTGTACCTCATCAATGTAGGCAAGGATACCTCCCTTGAGATTATACAGATTTTCAAACCCGAACTGCTGTTCCAAATCCCTGATGGCCTTCGCACTTCGCCCGCCCCCTTTACAGTGTATAACGACTGGTATTCCCTTGTCAATCCTGCCTGCGTTCTCAGTTACCAGACCAAGCGGGATTAATTCGGCACCGATATTGACGATGCTGTATTCATGCGGCTCCCGCACATCTATCAATTGAAATTTTTCTCCGCTCACCTGCAAATCGTGCAACTCCCGCGCCGTAATCTCCTTGATGGGCCTTTCCTCCACCGCTCTCATTCCGCAAAACTGTTCGTAATCGATCAGTTCGCTGATGGTGGGGTTCTTCCCGTTAACAGGATTGTCCTGCCTGCGTTTGATATTGAATGTCCTGGTTTCAAAATGAAGGGCATCGAATATGTAGAATCGTCCCGACAATGGCTCTCCCACACCCGTGATAACTTTGATGACTTCCAAGGCCTGGAGGCTTCCTATTATTCCGGGCAGTACGCCGAGGACTCCGCCTTCCGCGCAACTCGGTACCAGACCGGGCGGCGGAGGCGTGGGATAAAGGTCCCGGTAATTGGGACCCCTCTGGCCATTCCGCTCCAGATAATTGAACACGGATACCTGGCCCTCAAACTGGAAAATGGAAGCATAGACATTTGGTTTGTCCAGCAATACGCAGGCGTCGTTAACCAGGTAACGGGTCGGGAAATTGTCTGTGCCATCAGCCACAACATCAAAGTCCCGTATAATTTCCATCGCGTTCTGGGAATTGAGATGGGTGTTGTATAGTCTTAGGTTCACGTGAGGATTGAGCGATTCGATCCTTCTTTTAGCTGCTTCCACTTTGGGTTGTCCGATTTCATGGACACCAAACAAAACCTGTCTTTGGAGGTTACTGTCATCCACTACATCAAAATCGACAATCCCGATTGTCCCCACACCTGCTGCCGCGAGATATAGCAATACGGGGCTGCCCAGTCCGCCTGAGCCAATGACCAGTACCTTAGCTGCCTTCAGCTTTTGTTGTGCTTCAAGGCCGAATCCGGGTATAATGATGTGCCTGTTATACCTTGCCAGTTCCTCCCTGGAAAACTGGATATTTTTAAAACTCATGGTCGTGATTTTAATAGTTAGCGCCACCGGCTATGGCCGGTATGATGCTGATAATTGTATTTTCTTCGACAGTGGTCTTTTCCTGCTGCAAATCCCTGATGTCTTCGTTGCCCACAAAAATATTAAGGAATGAACGGATCTTCCCTTTTTCATCCAGGAGATGTTTTCTTAATTCGGGGAAATGTTCGGTCAGCTCATGGATGCTGTTGTGGATGTTCCCGGATTTAACTTCGAGCCGGGCCGAGTTGTTCGTAAATTTTCGTAAAGGTGTGGGAATGATAACTGTTGCCATTATTGTATGTTTATTGTTTATGCAATTGAAAAAAATTCATTTTTTCCTCCTCAAATAGTTCAGCCTCATTAAGTCTCCAGGAGCGGACCCCGATTTGTTCCGGTTGGAATACAGACAGAATCAGGTAGGAAAAATATGGCTGAGCGGCTTTGCGGTCATGTTCAGAGGGAATGGCAGGGTGGCTGGGATGGGAATGATAAATGCCCAGCAGCAGGAACTCCCCCGATTCTGCCAATTTTTCGGCTTTCAGATAATCCAGGGCTGAAATCTCAAACCGCCTGGTCTTATCTCCCTGTTTGGAATTATCTACCGGAAGGGCCCGGAGAATGGTCCTGTTTCCCTCCTGATCTTCCGTCCCGAAAAGAAAACCACAGCATTCATCCGGAAAGGCGCTGACAGCATCTTTAACCATCACCTCCCAGGGGTCCTGTTCAATCGTGATCATGTAGAACAATTTTATGGATGATCTCGCTGTATTTATCCGCGTTGTCCGGAAGAATGGTCACAATATGCCCTTCCTCAATCCGCTCAGCTACCTGGATGGCTCCCGCAAGATTGGCCGCGGAAGAAGGGCTTAGCAACAATCCCTCCTCATGCCAGGCAAGCCGGAGGATGGAATATGCATCTTCGGTGCTTATTTCCAGGTTCTCGTCAGCCAGGCCCGGATCATAAATTCCCGGGACAATGGCTGTTTCCATATGTTTCCATCCTTCCAGTCCGTGCAGGGCTGAATCAGGCTGAAGGGAAATCAGCTGAATGCCGGGAAAAAGTTTTTTCAATCTTCTTCCGGTACCCATAAAAGTTCCCGTGGTTCCCAGTCCGGCAACGAAATGGGTGATGCCGGGAACGGATGCCGCGATTTCCGGGCCGGTTTTGTAATAGTGGGCCTTCCAGTTGTTTTCATTCCTATACTGATCCGCGTAATAATATTTGGCCGGATTTTTCCTGCTCAATTCCCTGGCTACGTGCTGGGCCCCGTCAGTCCCTTCGAATTTGGAAGTCAGGATCAGTTCGGCTCCCAGAGCGTGAAGAATTTCTTTCCTTTCCCGGGAGGCATTTTCAGGCAGGCAAAGCGCGACCCGGATGTTCAGCAACCTGGCCATGGAGGCATAGGCGATGCCGGTATTGCCGCTGGTAGCATCCAAAAGGGTCTTGTCTTCCGTAAGGTGGCCAGATTCTATGGCCTTGCGGATGATCTGGTAGGCAGCGCGGGCCTTGACACTTCCTGACAGCTGCTTCCACTCCTTCTTCGCGTAGATATGGACGTTTTTCTTCTGAAAAAGCCGGGTGAATTCATGGACCGGGGTTCCCCCGATCTGGCTTTCTAATGATTTCACCCTGGCCAGCAGGCCGGAGTCCGGTATGATATCAGAGATTGTTTGCATGAATGACAAAAAATAAAAAAGCCCCACTTTGCGGTGGAGCTGTTATAAGAAAAGTTACCTTTTTGATCAGCTAAAAGAGGTTATCCTCCACCATAATAACCGTGGTCTGCGCACAACAGCAACAACAACAATTTCTATGGGAGAAAATCCGGCTCATCCTGGTGTATAACTGATTTAGACAACAAAGATAATGCAAATGCAGGGGATTCTTTGTCATGAAAATGACAAAATTGGACAGACGGTAAAGGCCGGAGGATATCCTGACCGGGGCTTGAGAAAACTCACCTGTCACGGACAAAAGAGGTCTGTTTGCGGCTGTTCAGCCATGCATCAGATTCTGGATTGCCCTCCAGAAGGTATTCAGGCTCGTCAGAACGACCAGTGAACCAACAGCGATGAACATGGCTTTCAGCGGAAGCTTGCCTACCAGGCGGGCAGCGATGGGAGCGGCCACCAGGCCACCCAGGATTAGGCCTGCCACATCAATGAGGGGGATATTCTTGAGAAAGATGAAGAAGGTGATCGAACTGGCCAGCACTACAAAAAACTCCGCCAGGCAGACTGAGCCGATCACATACCGCGGACTTTTCCGTTTGGAGATAAGTGTACTGGTAACGAGGGTGCCCCAGCCGCCACCCGCAAAGGCATCCAGGAATCCGCCGGCCGAAGCCAGCCACCCCGCTTTTTTCACCTTGGCCTGGAACTGGTTCCTCGCAAAGGCCTTCCGGACAATATACTGACCCAGGTACAGGGTGTAAAGGGAAAGAGGGAGCCTCACATAACCGGCATATTGCTGGCCGAAATAGGCGAGTGAGGCACCAATAACTGCGCCGATTATCCCAGGTATCACGAGGACCCGGAATAATTTCCGGTTGATGTTTCCAAAACGATGATGACTGTAGCCGGAGACACCGCTTGAAAAAACCCTGGCCGAATGCACCCTGCTGCTCACAATCGCCGGGTTCACCCCGATGGCCAGCAGAAAGGTCGTTGAAATGGTACCATACCCCATACCCAGGGAACCGTCTACCATCTGCGCAATAAACCCGGTGATCAGCATAAGCAGGAAGGACCTCGTATCAACATATTGGGGCACTGTGCTTATTCCATCCACCAGCCGTCCCAGGGGTATATAAGATAAAATGGCGTGTCCCAGGATCATAAAGCAAAAGGCAAAAAGGCACCACTTGACGATCTGTGGCCATTTTTTTTCCTTCGTCCTGTTCAGGGTTACCTGTTTGGCCACCAAAACCTTGGTAAGATCATCGAGTTGTTTGACTTTTTCGCTGAAATTTCCCTGTATACCCTGCCTGATGATCTTCATATTGTGCAACACACTTTCCATCTCATCAGGAATCATGTCATTGATTTCCTCCTTTAGTCTTTTGGCAATCGTGGGAGATTTGCCATTAGTTGAAATGGCTATTTTCAGATCGCCCTTTCTGACGACTGAGCTCAGGTAGAAATCGCATAGATCCGGAGTATCGGCCACGTTGATCAGTATCCCCCTGTCCCGGGTATCCTGCCGTATATACTGGCTGACCGGTCTTGAATTTACCGCTACAATGACGATATCGATGCCCTCCAGATCACTGCTCTGGTAGGGGCGTTCGGTCAACTCCACCTGCGCATGCGCCCCGGCAAGCATTCTGACCTCTTGCCTGAATTCCGTGGCAACCATCCGGATCACCGTGTCTGGAGAATTCTGCAATACGGTATTTAATTTTTCAAGCGCTACCTGCCCGCCTCCCACAATCAGTAACCGGAGGTTTTCCAGTTTAAGGAATACGGGAAATAGGTTGTTGCCGGTTTCGACTTCCGCCATAGTCTTTTCTGGTGTCATGTCTAATGGATAAATTTATTATTATTCTGCAACAAATCCCTATTAAAATGGTAGACAAATATACGGACATCCGGACCATTTCGCGGTCAACCCGCATTTACCTAAAAGGCAAGCTGCACCTGGGCCGAAAAAACATCGTTATTGATGGCAGGCGTTTCTATTCTCCTGGAATAATTCAACTGGATTTTCGTCCAGACATTGAAGAAATAATTCAGTCCAAATACATAGTAGGTTGATGCAGGATCTGTCTTGACTGCATTTTTACTCGGGTTATACGTATCATATCTGACCACCCCCTGCAGGTGTTTCGGCCAGAGGAAATAACTTGCCTGGGCGTACCACCCGTCATGCTTCGCAGGGTTTACAGATCCTTCCCGGCCAGCGATGTACTCACCCCTGAAGGAAAGCAGTTTTAGATTCAGGGCGATTTCACCGCCCCAGCGGATCCTCAACTGGTCTTTGGCCGGCGAACTGATGAACCGGTCATAGCCGTTGTAGTAGGAGCCCCCGATGTCGAGTACGGACAAGGGATGGACTACCAGGCGGGCATCGATATCCTTGGACTGATTGTTGTCGAGGGTGTTGATGCCAGCGCCATTCAGCATGGCCAGGTAATAGTCTACAATGTACCGGTTAGCCACCCTGCCCAGGCTGCCGCTAATCTGGATGCCAACGTCCCTTCCGTTTTGATTTCCTATAGAATCTACCAGTCCGTTTGAAGCATCTCCCTTTCTGGCAACCAGCGCACTCACGACCTGGGAACGGTCTACTGCTTCCAAATTTCTGTCCTGGGTGAGGTTTTCCAGGGAAAAGGGTATGGTGAACTGTCCGGCTGTGACTTTCAGGAAGTCAAAAGGCTTATAGGATACAAAGGCGTCGAGCAGCGTGGGAGAGATAATGGCCCCGCCCGTAGCTGTGCTGCCTGTGGTTCCCGAGGCTCCGACGAAATCCACCAGCAGGCGATATCCCCACCGGGAGGAAAAATCCCCCTGGAAATCCAGCCTTGCCCTTCGGAATTCAAAACCGCTAATTTTAGAAGGTTGCTGATTGTACTGGTAACGGACCTGGGTATATCCGCTGAGCCGCAGTGACCGCCCCAGACTTAAGGGAAAGGAGTCAAGCCTGGCGTCAGTTGCCCGTTGTCTGGAAGTATACTCAGAACGGATAGAATCGGCCTCGCTGCGGGAAATGGTGCCCTTCCTGGTCAGGATGTTCAGAATATCATCTGCCGTCTGCGCCCCCGCACCCAGGGGGAGGAGGGCAGACGCGGAAAGTATCAGGATCAACATAAGTCTCATAAAATGTTGAGTAGGGTTATTTAATCTGAATGCAAGCTTTTTATTTGAATCGCCAGAAGGATTCATGTCCTGGGTCTTATTAGTCTATCAAAATAGTAGAGTAATCAGGCAAAAAAAATCCAGTGAAATAGTATTACTGCCGCCCCCTTTCGGGACAGCCTGTTCCGTGGATTTCGCCCTGTTTGGCCAGTGCTGATCTTCCTGCCAGAGCTCGATGAGAGAAGTCCCTTACAAAAATCATTCTCATGCTCATCGGTCAAAGATATATATATCCTACTAAATTAGTAGACTTTTAATATATTTTTTTTTCACCCACCGGATGGTCAGCATTTAACGCCCGCAGGTTCAGCGGATTCAGAAAAATTTCCGAAAAGAGAAGTCTCCGAAGGTTTCGCCGGGTTCCCTTTCTCTTTTGTATAAGCCAAGCAGGTTATCCAGTTCCCCGAGGATGGCAGGCTCGTCCAGGTTTTCGCGGTAAATTCTATTGAGGCGGGTACCTTCATGGTCACCTCCAATATGCAAATTGTAGTGTCCGTAGGCGGTGCCTACAAATCCGATCTCGGCGACATTAGGCCTGCCGCAGCCGTTGGGGCATCCAGTCATTCGGACAATGATCTGTTCATTTTCCAGACCGTGTTTTCTGACAAGCGGCTCGATTTTACTGATCAGGTCGGGAAGATAGCGTTGCCCTTCTGCAAGGGCCAGGGGGCAGGTGTTGAGGGCGACACAGGCCATTGAATTTTTGCGTATGGCCGAAACTGTTTCTGTATGGCGGAGGATATGATATTTATGCAATATATTTTCAATCGTCTCCTTGTCCTGCCCGGTGATGTCAGAAAGGATCAGATTCTGGTTGCCGGTAAAACGGAAGTTGGCTTTTCCTGTTTTTGCCACCTCCAGGAGCGCGGTTTTTAAAGGAAGGCCATCCATATCCGTTACCCTACCGTTTTCAATAAATGGAGTATAATACCACAGGCCTTCTTCGTTTTGCTGCCATCCGTAATAGTCATTCCGGCTCGTGAAGGAAAATGGCCGGGCCGCCTCCAGGGCAAGTCCAATTCTTCTTTCCACTTCTTCCCTGAACCACCCGATCCCGTGGCGGTCAATAGTATATTTAAGCCTGGCCAGTTTCCGGTCGCTCCTGTTGCCATAATCCCGCTGGATCGTAGCAATGGCATATACCGCTTTCAGAAGGTTTTCCTCCCCCGAAATAAACCCGATGACACTGGCCAGCCTGGCATAGGTGGCCGGGTTTCCATGGGTCGTAGACAAACCGCCACCGATGGCGATATTGAAGCCTTTTATCTCCCGGTCCTGGATGATGGCGATCAGCCCGATGTCATTGGCAAACACATCAATGTCATTGTTGGGCGGAATGGCAATGGCAATTTTGAATTTCCGTGGCAGATACCGGTCCTGATAAAGGGAATCGTCTTCTTCCCTGAGGTCCGAAATTTTTTCTTCGTCAAGCCATATTTCGTAATAAGCCCTTGTCTTCGGCATCAGCAGTTTACTGATCCGGGCAGCATACGCATGTACCTGACCGTGAATAGGGGACTGCATCGGATGGGCCGAACAGATCACATTTCTGTTGATATCGCCGCAGGTGGCAATCGAGTCAAGCCTGGCTTCACTGAACGCCCTGATGGTGGGTTTCAGTTTTGACTTAACCAGTCCATGCAACTGGAGGGTTTGTCTCGTGGTAATTTTGATGACTCCGGTAGAATTGCTTCCCGCAATATCGTGGATGGCTACCCATTGTTCCGGTCTGAGGAACCCGCCAGGAAGCCGGAGCCGGATCATAAAGGAATACAGCCGCTCGAGTTTTTTTTCAGCCCTTTCTTCCCGCCGGTCACGGTCATCCTGCTGGTACATGCCGTGAAATTTTATCAGTGCCTGGTCCTGCTCGCTGATGGCACCTGTAATTTCATCCTGGAGCCCCTGGGATATTGTACCTCTTAACCCGTTGCTTTCCTGCTTGATTTTTTCTATCTGGGACAAATTATTTTTCTCGGACATATTCTTTTGCCTGATGGCTCTTCTAATTAATAAAGTTTAGGTCTTGAACATCCAGGCCGCCTTTAATAAACATCTTTCACATAACGGCCTGTCTCTTTCAGATCATCCAGGTAAGCCTGGGCCTCCGGTTCCTTTTTGTTGCCGTGGAGACCGATGATGTCAAGCAGGCAGGCCTCTACATCCAGACTCATAGGATCTTTCGCACCGCATACATAGACGTGGGCGCCCTGCGCAATCCAGCGGAATAACTCCTCGCCATGCCGGACCATCTTATGCTGGACATATATCTTTTCCGGCTGGTCACGGGAGAAGGCCACATCAGCACGGGTGAGTACAGAAGTCTGCAGCCAGTTCTGCAATTCGGTCTGGTAAAGAAAGTCTGTGGCAAAATACTGGTCACCGAAAAAAAGCCAGTTCCTGCCCGGGGCGCCGGTTGCATCTCTTTCTGCCAGGAAGGAGCGGAATGGGGCAATGCCGGTGCCGGGGCCTATCATGATCACGTCTTTTTCGGGTGAAGGAAGCCTGAACCTCGAGTTCCTGTGAATGTAGAATTCCAGGGTGTCTTCAGCGGCCAGTCTGGTCAGCCATTCAGAACAGAGCCCATGTTTGATTTCTTCATTTACCCGGAAAGTATCTTTAGAAACAGTCAGGTGAATTTCATCCTGATGCGCAGAAGGGGATGAGGCAATGGAATAGAGTCTGGGAGTGGTAGGCTCCATGAGGGCCAGTGCCTCCAGAAACTGCTGGGAATCCTTCACGGGGTAGATCTTAAGTAAATCCAGCAGACCCATCTTTGTTTCCGGAATATCCTGATGCACAAGGTCAGCATACTTCTTTACCACTCTTTCGGGGAGATAGATGATGTTCAGTTTCTTTTTCAGCAATTGGTATATGCTTATTTCTTCTTCCCGGTACCTAACCGACTGCTGCGGATCAATTCCGCCCTGATTGAGGACTGCATCTACCGTGCTGGCGGGGTTTTCTGGAATGAAGCCGACGGAATCGCCCGGTTCGTAATCAAGATCCGACGCGGCCAGTTCGATATGTTGCGTCTGTTTGTTGGAACCTCTGTCATTCAGGTTGACGCTTGTCAGTACGGTCCCCTGGTAGATCTTTTTGGACGCAGGTTTTTTTACTTTTTCAACAACTGCAGAAGCCGAAGGACCGGATCCTGATCCGTGCAGCTGGTCGAGGACTTCGCTGAACCAGTTTTCCGCATCGTTCTCATAATCCGTATCACATTTTTGCAGGGAAAGGATCCTTTTTCCGCCCATTTTATACAACTGGTTATCGACATCTTCTCCCGCCTTGCAGAAAAGCGGATAGGCCGTGTCACCAAGTGCGAGAATCGCAAACTTGAGTTTTTCCAGTCGAAATCCATTCTGGTGGATATGGTCATAGAATTTCTTCGCTGCCGCAGGAGGTTCCCCTTCTCCCTGGGTGCTGATCACTGTAATAAAATATTCCTCCTTAGCCAAATCAGGCAAACGGTACTGATCCAGGCTGACCAGCTTTGGCTGGATGCCTCTTTTTTTTGCCCTGGCTGCAAACCCGGCAGCCAGTTTTTTGGAGTTGCCGGTCTCCGTACCGTAGGCAATCGTAATCTTAGGGACGAATGACCCCTGTACCGGTTTCTCTGCGGAATCATCACTCGTTCTGGCGACTATGCCTGCCAGGTACCCGTTTAACCAAATCAGTTCTTCCTTGGTTGAAGTGGCTATCAGTTCCTGTATGATCTTAAATTTGGGTGCTTCCAGCATGTTCGTTATTATTTATTTAGCACGGTAAGGTTTAACGAAAAATGTCAGGCCCTGGCCTCTGAATTTCTGGTCTTGCCAAGCGGTTTAAAATAACTATCCCTGACTTGGGTCTCTTCCAGCCAGGAGAATTGCCTCTGCAAAGCCGCCACCTTCCCAATGATTGCCAGCGAAGGCGAAACAAAAGGTCGGCCAGGCCCGCCTTTCACATAATCGTGTATATTGCTGGTATAAACCTGTTGCGATGCTGTAGTAGCCTGCTCGATCACTGAAATCCATACATCCGGTCCGATTCCATGCTGCAACAATTTATTCACTAGCGTATCCAGAGTGACCGAAGACATGTAGAATACGAGTGTGTCCTCAGTCAACGCCAATTCTTTCCAGTACTGCTCTTCTATCAGGTCAGTCTTGTACAAGGTGAGAAAACGGACCCCGCGGGCGAATCCCCGCGCCGTCAGCGGTATACCCGCATAGGCCGCAGCTCCGAGACCCGCCGTAATGCCCGGAATGATTTCGTAGGAAATGTGATGGGAACAGAGGGCCCTGAGCTCGTCCAGGATATTGGAAAAAATGGAAACATCTCCCCCTTTAAGCCGCACGACGAGATGTCCCTGAGATGCATAGTCAACCAGAAGTTCTGAAATCAGGTCCTGCGGCGTTGAATCCGGCTTGCTGCCTTGTTTTCCCACGTGAAGGACCAGGGCATTCTTATTTACATAATCTTCCAAAATCCGGTCACTGACGAGCCTGTCGGTGATGACCACGTCAGCCATCTGCAGATACCGGCATGCCTTCAGGGTGAGCAATTCGGGATCACCGGGACCAGCCCCGGCAAAAATTACCTTTCCCTGTTGCGCTGTTGGTTTCATGGCTGATTGCTGTTTTTTATTTTTTTCTGATTGCAAATGCCCCATTTTGTGATGCTGCTCATCATCTGTCACTTACTGTATCATACAGGCGCCCACGGTAACGTGGGAAGTTTCATCGATCAGAATGGCGCTTCCGGTAGCCTGAAGGTCATTATAAGCATCGAAGGATACAGGAGAAGCTGTTTTGATCCTGACCCTGACGATGTCGTTCAAGCCTGCCTGTTCGGTCGAAAAATTTTTTTCAAGGCTGTTTACATCCAGTTTGTATTCAATTTCCTTAATCACACTTCTTACCCTGCGGCTGCCGATCTGCAACAGGTATTTGTTTCCTGTAACAAGCGGCTTGCTGTCCATCCAGCAAAGAAGTGCTTCCAGGTCCTGATCAGTTCTTGGCTGGTTGCTGACCCCTACGATCAGGTCCCCGCGGCTGACATCGATGTCGTCCTCCAGGTGAACGATCACGCTCTGTCCGGCAAATGCCTCATCCACGGTTTTGCCCCCGGTCTCCAAGGCGCTGATCCGGCTGCTGAGGCCTGAAGGAAGTACGTTCACCCGGTCCCCTTTTTTGTAGATTCCGCTGATGATTTTTCCTGCATACCCGCGGTAATCATGCCATTCGTCCGTCTGCGGGCGTATTACATATTGTACCGGGAAACGGGCATGGGTCAGGTTGACGTCTTTTTCTATGGAAACGTTCTCAAGCAGTTCGAGCAGGGTTTCACCCTCAAACCAGGAGAGGTTGACCGAACGGTCTACGATGTTATCTCCTTTCAGGGCACTGATCGGAAGATAGGTGACATCATGGAGGTGAAGGGCCCTGGCGGTTTCTGCATAATCAATGGCAATATTGTTAAACACATCCTGAGAATATTCAACCAGGTCCATTTTGTTGACGGCTACCACCACATGCGGAATATTGAGCAGGGAGGCAATGATGGAATGCCTGCGGGTCTGTTCTACAACTCCGTTTCTGGCATCGATGAGAATGATGATGAGATTGGCATTGGAGGCTCCGGTTACCATGTTTCTGGTATACTGAATGTGACCGGGTGCATCTGCAATGATAAATTTCCTTTTTGGAGTGGAAAAATACTTGTAGGCCACGTCAATGGTGATGCCCTGCTCCCGTTCAGCTCTCAGGCCATCAGTCAGCAGGGCAAGATCTATTTCTCCGTCTTCCTTATTCTTGCTTTGTCTTTCAAGGGCTGCCAGCTGGTCCACGAGGATGCTTTTGCTGTCGAAGAGCAGTCTGCCGATCATCGTGCTCTTGCCGTCATCCACACTTCCTGCAGTAATAAAACGAAGCAGGTCGGCTACCTTAGGTTCATCGTGGCTGGCAGCTGCCTTGTTCTGTAATGATGGTTCAGACATGTTTTTGATCTTTAACCCGTTTGCGCGGTCTCATCAGCATTCCGGGCTTGTTAGAAATATCCGTTTTTCTTTCTGTCTTCCATAGCCGCTTCTGATACTTTGTCATCAATCCTCGTTTCACCCCTCTCACTCGTCCGGGTTGCGGTGATTTCCCGGATGATGTCTTCGATACCTGAAGCTTCAGATTCCACGGCGGCCGTACAGGTCATATCTCCCACGGTGCGATACCTGACTTTTTTCCTCAATACCAGGTCGTCTTTTTCCAGGACAATAAAGTCTGATACGGCCACCAGCTGTCCTTCATGTTCTATCACATCTCTTTCATGGGCAAAATATATGGATGGAAGGTCAATTTTTTCACGCCGGATATAATGCCATACGTCAAGTTCAGTCCAGTTGCTGATCGGGAAAACCCGCACATTTTCTCCCTTCTGAATTTTGCCGTTGTAGATATTCCAGAGTTCAGGCCGCTGTCTCTTCGGATCCCACTGGCCAAATTCGTCCCGGACCGAGAAGATTCTTTCCTTGGCCCTTGCCTTTTCTTCATCCCTTCGGGCCCCTCCGATACAGGCGTCCAATTGAAATTCTTCAATGGCGTCCAGGAGCGTAAATGTCTGAAGGGCATTGCGGCTGGCAAATTTGCCCCTGGGTTCGGTGAGCCCTTTTTGCCTGATGGTGTCTTCCACTTTGCGAACGATCAATTTTTCCCCGATACGTGCGGCCAGCGCGTCCCGGAAATCCAGGGCTTCCTGGAAATTGTGTCCCGTATCGATATGAAGAAGGGGAAATGGAAATTTTCCCGGACGAAAAGCCTTCAGCGCCAAATGGACAAGGGAGATGGAATCCTTCCCTCCGCTAAAAAGCAAGGCCGGACGCTCAAACTGCCCTGCCACCTCCCGCATGATATGTATGGCCTCGGATTCCAGCTGATCCAGATAGTCTAAATGGTATGCGCTCATGTCAGAATCTATTATAAATTCAAATAACCTCTAATGATTGTCAGTTGGCTGCCAGTTCTGCTTCCTGTCCCGGCGACACGCTTTTTATATGAAGACCGCACTCTTTTTTGGAACTGTCTTCCCACCACCAGCGGCCTGCCCTGAAATCTTCACCGGGTTTGATGGCCCGTGTGCAGGGAGCGCAGCCAATACTCACAAATCCCTTGTCGTGCAATATATTATAGGGTACCCGGTTGTCTTCTACAAATTCCCGGAGGGCCGGGGTCTTCCAGTGCAGCAGCGGGTTATACTTAATCACCTGGTTGCCCTCATCCCATTCCAGAACCTTCAGCTCATTCCGGTCAGGGGAGTGCTCTGCCCTTAGTCCGGTGATCCAGACCGCATTCCCCTTCAAGGCCCTTCTTAGCGGTTCCACCTTTCTGATATGGCAGCATTCTTTGCGGTTTTCAACCGATTCATAAAAAGCATTGGGGCCTTTTTCATTCAGGAATTCCTCCAGTAAGCCCCTGTCTGGGTAATAGGCATGGATCCGGGTAGAATACCTTTCATTCGTGCTGGTCCAGACCGAATAGGTTTCCGCAAACAGCCTGCCTGTGTCAAGCGTAAAGATGGACACCGGGATGTTTTCACTCAGGATAATATGCGCAATCACCTGGTCTTCCATGCTGAAGCTGGTGGAAAAAGTTATTTTCCCCGGAAAACTCCGTGCCAGCAGCAACAGGGAATCCTTGATGGATAGTCCACTTAGTTTGTCGGGTAATTCGGCATATTGTTGTCTTAGGTGTTCCTCCATTGTGCCCCGTATTTTTAAAAAGATTCTATGTAAAATGAAAAATTAGCAGACGTAAAATCAACAGCAACAACAACAGGTTGCCGGACAACAGGAAAACTGATTGGATATGGCAGAAGTCGTGAGCATGGTAATATGAAAAAGTCTACTAATGTGATGGACAAAGATAAATATCAAAATGGGAACTAAAAAATAATTTTTATGAGCGGCTATTCTGCTCCTTCTCCCCGGTGATAGCCGAAGATTTATTTCGGGGGGGAAAGGATGAAAGAATTATATTGGAAAGCAAAACCAGGAAGAATGGACAGCAGGATGATTCGGATTGTTGTTGCGGGCAGGGAGCAGGCAGGCCTGATTGCAGATGTCAGTCGGGAGACGTTTTACGATTCTTTTGCCAGCCAGAATACCCCGGAGAATATGGATAAATTTATGACCACCCAATTTAGCCGTGAGATGCTGATGAAAGAGGTGGGCGATCCTCGTCATGTTTTTTTGATTGCCTATAACGGAAAGCTGGTGTCAGGTTATGCAAAATTGCAACAATCAGAAAACCCGCCCGGTCTCCCCGCAACCCCGGCTATCGAAATATCCAGGATTTATGTCGTCAAAGAGGAAATCGGCACAGGAGTTGGCAGCATGCTCATGCAGAGATGTCTGGATATTTCCCGGGAAATGGGAAAACAGGCGATCTGGCTTGGCGTCTGGGAGCATAACCATAAGGCGATTTCGTTTTACCGCAAATGGAAATTTGAAAAATTCGGCGACCATGTCTTTATCCTGGGTGACGATCCGCAGCGGGATTGGCTGATGAGCAGGGGCATATGAACAAATAATGCCCCACTTTCTGTTATTTTTTATATTTTTCTGTCGTATTCCTCCTGCTGGCAATAATAGTTGTCCAAACTACAGAGCATGATACAAGCCCATTTAAGGAATTCTTTGTATTATTTTTTGATCGCCTCCGGCCTGGTCAATATGCTTTGCTTTTCACTTCTGCTGGGTTCGGCCACGTTTTTATCAGGCCATACCATTTCTTCCTGGCAGTTCCCTTTGGCCATGGTTATCGCCTTTTTCATCAATTACCGCGCTGCGGGGTCATTGGAAAAAAAGGAAGGCCTGGCTTTGTTTTTCAGGAGTAGCCTGGTTATGATCGGGGTGATCATCATTTCGCTGCTGCTGGCGCTTTTTTTCTATGACGTTTCTTTTGACGGGCAATCTTACCATATGGAATCCGTGTATCAACTGGGTACAAAATGGAACCCGGTCGTAACACAACTGCCCGATTCAATCAACCTGACAGAGGCCATTTATGTCAATCACTATCCGAAGGGATCTGAAATTCCGCAAAGTGCGATCTATCATATTACACAACGGATAGAGTCTGGGAAGGCTACCAACCTGGTACTGTTCGCAGCCTCTTTCTTCCTATGTTTGTCTTTCCTGTACAGGCAAGGTCAATTTTCATTCAGAAAGAAATTATGGATCAGCGCGCTGTTTACACTCAGCCCTGTCACGGTAGGGGAGTTTATCAGTTTCTACGTTGACGGTCAGATGGCCTCGCTCCTGCTTTGCTTTTTGCTTCTCTGCAGTTTTCTGTTTAGCGAGAGTAAATGGTACTACCTGTTTATGCTGATTTCCGTGATGATCATCCTTGTCAATCTGAAATTTACCGGAGTTTTATTCGTAGCCGTCTGCATGGCGGGATACCTGGCAACACTCTTGGTCAACAGGAAATTGATCACGCTGAGAGCCGCCTTCATGGCCGGTGTCCTGGCAGCGATACTGGGGGTCGGGCTGGCCGGTTATTATCCTTATGTCACCAACAGTCTTCATTACGGAAGCCCCTTTTACCCGGTTATGGGTCATGTCAAAAAAGACATCATCAGCAATGTATACCCGGAAAGCTTTAAGGACAAAAACAGGTTTGAGAAATTTTTTGTTTCATTTTTTTCCCATACTGATGAACTGAGGATCTATGAAGATAAAAATCCAAAAGTCCCTTCTAAAATTCCATTCAGCTTCAACAGAACGGACCTTGTCAACGCACCGAAGCTTGGCGTAAAAATGGCCGGATTCGGACCTTTCTTCAGCGGAGCAGTGCTTATTTCCCTGGTGCTCTTCCTGGTCCTGGCAAGGACCGGCAGGGACAGGACCCGGATGTTCAATTCCTCCATGGTGCTGGGCACGCTGCTTTTGTCTGTCTTCGCTGTACCAGAGGCCTGGTGGGCAAGGCTGGTGCCTCAACTCTGGCTATTTCCCCTGATCATAGCTTATTTGTCCGAGCCGATCCGGACAGGGACGGTTAAATGGCTCCGCGGAACCATCTACTGCGTTCTGGCGCTAAATATCCTGCTCTCTTTACTAATCGTTCCCTGGAATCTGGTGAAGACAGAGGAGGTAAAATTTCAGGTGGCCGAATTAAAAGCTTCCCGGGATACCCTGAACGTGGAATTTACCTATTTTAAAAGCAATCGTATACGGCTCCGGGAGAATGGCATCCCCTACAGGGAACAAAAGGTAAGCGATCAAAATGCTGACTACCTGGTGCGGTCATCCACCAAATTTGAACGTCCTGCCCACCTGCCGGATGTTCCACAGCCGCTGCTGCTATCCTGGATGGAGGGCCTGAAGAAAAAATTCAAACGCTGAGAGCCAGGATGGTCAGATGCATTCCAATACGAAAATTTGCTTTGATACATCGGGGGAACACTCATCCGGCCGGAATATGGCTCATGGGAGTCATCGGGGAATTAGTTTTATATTTATGACTCAATCTATTTTTCCCGGGATATGAAAATTGCCATTATCAACGGTCCAAATCTGAACCTTCTTGGAACTAGAGAACCTGAAATCTACGGTAGCCAGACCTTCGAACAATACCTCGAACAGCTTAAGAACAGGTTTGAGGGGATTGAATTGAGTTATTTCCAGAGCAACATGGAAGGGGAGCTGATCAATGAATTGCAGAGGACCGGGTTCTCCTTCGATGGAATCATTCTGAACCCGGGCGGTTATACCCATACGTCAGTTGCAATCGGGGATGCGATCGCAGCCATCAAGGCTCCGGTCATTGAAGTGCATATCAGCAACATTCATGCTAGGGAAGACTTCCGGAAAATATCCCATGTATCGGCAAGATGCAGAGGGACCATAGCGGGCCTGGGCCTGAAGGGTTATGAACTGGCCCTTCGATATTTTACCGCAAACGGTGCAACCTGATATCCTCTCCGCACACAAAACTATCCTACAGGAATACCCGCATTACCAAAGCAAAGCCGGTATCCTTTCTGGATTCCTCCGTTTTTTTGATGATATGCACACCGTTCCTGGTCCAGACCTTGAATACATCTCCTTTTTTCCTTCGTAAGAGTTCCCTTTCAATCTGCGGAAGAAGTACCCCCTCTGCCACCCAGCCAAGATCTCCCTGGGTGGTACCTTCCCCTCCCATGGAATAAGTTTGTGCCAGGTGCTCGAAGCTATCGGAACCAGAATTGATTTTGTTGAAAATGAGCGTGCTCAATGAATCAGCAATCCGGTACCTGAATATACTGGTGTCAATGTATATCTGGCTCAGCCTGAAGAAGGTATTGGGAGCCCTTGCGAGCACCTGCACCAGAAAACTACCCCCGTTTTGCCGGTAGGGTCCATACACTTTCTTTAACCGGGCAGTATAGGCCAGGCTGTCCGCCAGGCTGCTGAAATAGTGGGTCCTGGCTACCACAACGGTATCGATTTTGAATTTCTTCTTCAGGATATCTTTCACATAGAGGGGGCCGTTGGGAGACTTTTCAATTTCCGTTTTCATCTGGGCAACGGTCATCTGCTGGGCGGTAACGGATATATGAATCAGTGTCAGGAATAAAATACCACTAATCAATTTCATTGGTGTCAGTTGAGTTGCAAATATAGGGGCATTATGAAAAAATAATGGTAGACCAGGCTCGTGCTTCCTGGTCTTCAGAGTGTTAAAACTGGTCATTGGACCCGGAAAAGAGCAAAAAAAATCATAAATTGGAACGATTTTCGTTTTAAAGACAGAGCAAAAACTTCCCTGGTTCCATGCGATTGATTTTCTTCATATTTATGCTTTTTTCCCTGCCGGCTTTCTCCCAATGGAAGAGCTACATGATTGGGGTCAAGGGAGATACACTTAACAAGGTCGACAACAAGGGGCAAAAACAGGGTAAATGGGTAAACCATGTGGACGAGCTGAGGGGGGAGCCGGGGTTTGAGGAGGAAGGGATTTATCTGAATAACCGCAAAGAGGGCATCTGGCGCCTGTATAGCCTGAACGGAGACCTTACGGGAGTCGAAAACTACCGTTGGGGCAATAAGGATGCGGTCTGCCAATATTTTAACCCTTCTGGTGCCCTGATCAGGGAAGAAAGCTGGCGGGCCATGAATCCGGAGAAATTATATGATACCATTGAGGTGGAGGACATCGACCACCTCGATCATTACCGCACGGTCGTCGTGAAAAATGAAGGGGTGGCCATTAAACATGGTGAATGGAAATACTATGATCCCAGCACAGGGATGATCTTCAAAACGGAAAATTATACCCTGGGAAAACTGGAAAAACCTAAGGCTGCTGCTGCCACCCGGGACTCTGCCACCACGGCCTCCAAGTCAGTTGCAAAACCCAAAGAAGTACTTGATTTTGAAAAGAAAAATTCCGGGAAGAAAAAGGTCCGGTTCAGGGACGGTGCAACAGGCTACTAACCAGGACGAAAAACTGCCCATTCTTTGACCGCCTGTATCTGAGCTCTTTTACCCGAAAAATGCCTCCGGAAAAAAAATAGATCCGAAAAAAGTATTCCCGGATCTATTTTCATATGAGTCCAGCCGGACAGGGTTTTGGTCATTTCGCGCTACACCTGAAGTCTTCATTGATCTTTCCCAATTCTTTCCAGACCGGTGCACTGAATGAATTTTCAGCGACCTCTATCAACAAAATCGTCTTTGAGCGGTCTCCGCAGTCTTTTAGATGGATTTTGAAATACAATTCGCCGGCCTGCCTGGTCACCTGGGCATCGTAGATAAAGGCGGTTGCATAAAAAGTTTCCAGGTCACCTTTGAGGGTAGCTGTCCGCTGGATCAGGACAGAAGCAGGTTTGAAAAGTGAGGTATCCTGCTTGTCAGCGATCGTCCTCCTCCAGGTAAGGCCGCTGTAATAAGCCTCCAGGGTGTCTTTTAAAGAGTTTTCATTAAATGCTACGGAATCATTGATCCACCACAGCAAGGTATAGGCCCATTTTTGGTAACTGGTGGAATCACTGAATCCCGGTGCAAATCGCAGGTCCTCGAAACCATCAAGTTTGATGGATGGAGCAAAATCGGGCGGGAAAAAAATGACTTCCTTGGTCCAATCCGCCGGAGCAGAAAATGCATAAGGTCTTTCCAGGTGGTCAGGATAAAAATGCAGTCGGTCCTTCAGCCACTGGACCAGGTCAATTTCGTCGACGATGTTCCAGGAGTGCGGGTTTCTCTGGCCATTGCTGCGACGGCCTTCAATTTTTGAAGAGACAAATTCAGCCTGGGCGTTGCCCATGAGTACAAGCCTGTTGACCATCTCCGAAGCATTGAGCATGTTCGTTTCATTGATGCTTCGGCGGCGGTTCTGAATATACCAGCTGATATCGACATCATGGTAACTCCGGTAGGCCACCTCCTTCAGGAATTTCTCATTGCCGGGCTCTTTGCTCCTGGCATAAAAAGGCGAAGCCGTCCGGAATTTGTGCGTGTCCTTCTCCGGATCACCGAGGTCTTTACCAAGACTTTTAACGATCATCCTGCTTTCAGAAAGCCACCATCCCTGGGTATTCTTTTGAAGGTCTCTCTCCGATGACTGATAAATGCCCAGCAGATCCAGCGGTGCATCTATGTCAAATACAGCCGAGGGAAGGATAGGGTAGTCCCCGGGGCTTTCCCGGCACAGTTCCGCATACCTGAGGGCAATGGTTCCTCCTGAAGACATACCCCCCAGGGCAAACTGATTCTTTTTGACGTGGTAAGTTCTGACAATATCAGAGAGGATCCGGTTCATCAGGCCGATAAGGCCTGTGTCCAGAAACAGTCTTTTTCCGGTGGGAATACAAACTGTGAGAATTTCATTGACAGCGGCTACACTGTGAATCTTTGTTTCCGAAAAAAAACCGTCTGCATTTCCCCCGTAGCCATCCAGAAGAACGAGGACGCCCTGTATGCGCGCCGTGGTAGGTCTGATCACATCATAATATCCGTATACAGAGTCTGTGCTGTCGGTCCATACCTTTTCCGGCTGTTGACTGCGCACCGGTATGAATATGCCAGATGCAATGGCAAAGGAAAGAAACAGTTTTTTTATCATAAGAATGGTATTTGGTTTTGATTGGGTTCTGGGATAATGTGAATATACAGAATGTATTCATCCTGAATACCTTTGTATCCTAAATTAATTTTTATGATATCATCGCCGGAAGGGATATTAAAAACAAAGCCATGGTGTATAAACCATGGCTTTGATGTTGGAATGAATGACTATTCTAGAAGGCTTTCTTTTCTTTTTCAGCAGCCTTTTGCATCGGGTTGTTTGCATTCGGGGTGGCACGGGCTGATTGCTGCTTGGCTTTGAACACCTGGAACTTGGTGAGGTCGGGAGTTTTGGGCCAGCTGTTGTTGCTCTCGTTTATGTCTGCGGTCTCACGCATGGGATCCAGTTTGATCGAACTTACTTCTTTATCCTTGATGAAGACCTTGGTGATTTTGGTTTCGTTGAGTCTCCAGACCTGGGCGGGTATCCGGTCGATTTCTTTGGTACCGTCCTTGTAAGTCCATTCTATGATCACCGGCATCGGAAGACCTCCTTTGTTGCTTAGCAGTAATTCGTAGATGTTTTTGCCGGAAAGGGCCTTCCTGGCGGAATCATCCAGGGGTTCGTCGTATTGGAGAACATGCTGCTGATACCTGGCCGTATCATAAGGAATGATGCCGCGGTCATATTTCCAGTAAAAATCGCGGAGCGATGTGTCCCCATCTGTCAGGAAAGTGACGTTCTTGTCCTGGCGGTTGCGGATCTTGGAAATATCCTCAAATGAATTAACCTGCGGGGGAGAGATTTTCTGCATACGGAAAGAATCCACTTTTTTGGGTGGGTTGTCAAGGTCCGCCCTGTACCATATTACGCTATCCAGGGAAAGATCCACCGGGTCAGTTCCATAGAACCAGCCCCTCCAGAACCAGTCAAGGTTCTCCCCGCTGGCATCACCCATGGTACGGAAAAAGTCCGCCGGGGTAGGATGTTTAAAGGCCCAGCGGCGGGCATATTCCTTGAATGCATAATCGAAGAGTTCACGACCCATAATAGTCTCCCGCAGGATATTGAGGCCCGTAGCCGGCTTGGAATAGGCATTGGGGCCAAACTGAACGATATCTTCAGAATTGGTCATAATGGGTTCCAGCTGGTCTTTGGGCAGTTTCATGTAATCTATGATCGTATAGGCAGGACCACGGCGGGTAGGGAACTTGTTGTCGTAGAGTTCTTCTGTTAAATATTCCACGAACGTGTTCAGCCCCTCATCCATCCAGGTCCACTGGCGCTCGTCACTGTTTACGATCATGGGGAAGAAGTTATGACCCACTTCATGGATCACCACGCCCAGCATTCCATACTTGGTGCCCTCGCTGTACGTTCCGTCTTTTTCAGTCCGCCCGAAATTAAAACAGATCATCGGGTACTCCATGCCGTTAGCTGCTTCAACGCTTTGCGCTACCGGATAAGGAAAGGGAATAGAGAAGTGAGAGTAGGTCTTGATCGTATGGGCCACTACTTTGGTGGAGAATTTCCGGTACAAACCATAGGCTTCTTTGCCGTAATAGCTCATGCACATGACTTTTTTGCCTTCTACATAGGCAGGCATTCCATCCCAGATAAATTTGCGGCTGGATCCCCAGGCGAAGTCGCGTACGTTGTCTGCTTTGAAAATCCAGGTTTTTCTTGCCTTGTTTTTATTTATTTCTGCAGCCTTTGCCTCATACAGCGTAACGATCTCTACCGGTTCTTTGGATACCTGTGCCCGCTGCCAGCGGGCAAACTGCGCCGGGCTGAGAATCTGCTGATAGTTCTGGCATTCTCCGGTAGCTCCTACCACATGGTCAGCCGGAACGGTCATCTGAACTTTGAAATTTCCAAAGGTCAGGGCAAATTCACCGCGGCCGGTGAACTGATGGTTTTGCCATCCCTGGAAGTCGCTGTATACACAGAGCCTCGGATACCATTGGGTCATGGTGAACAGATAATTTCCGTCTTCGGGAAAAAATTCATACCCCCCCCGGCCTCCGAATTTCATTCTGTCGCTGATGTGATAGTTCCATTCGACTTTAAAAATGAATTTCTGGCCGGGTTTCAGTACCGCTGGCAATTCCATCCGCATCATCGTCTTATTGATCGTGTAGTGAAGCGGTTTGTCCATGGCGTCAGTGAGCTTGATAATATTGTCTCCGTAATCATTGGGCTGGGATTGTCTTTCCATAGTGGAGATCTGCTGGTCGCTGGTTACGCCCGAAAGCCGGCTCTGGTTCTGATAGTTCGCATTGTTTGATGAACTGTGCTCGTTCTCGTCAAGCTGGAGCCAGAGGTAGGTCAGTTCATCCGGAGAATTGTTGAAATAGGTGACGGTTTCCTTACCGCTGAGGCGCAGCCTGTCTTCGTCCAGGTCGCACTTGATGTCATAGTCGCAGCGCTGCTGCCAGTATTTTGGACCTGGGGCGCCGCTGGCCGTACGATACTCATTGGGAGTCGGCAGGATGGTGCCCAGTTGCTCGAACTTGTTCCCGTGATTGGAACCGGGATTGTTCTGTATGTTCTGGGCAAACAGGGATGTCGCACCAAGAAGC
>Ga0318562_10000126_pt1 | contig 34716 bp, 29 predicted proteins | sample GRESIP066b5f18_FD_203688 | JGI IMG/M metagenome (GOLD analysis project Ga0318562, IMG submission 203688) | Tropical soil microbial communities from Luquillo Experimental Forest, Puerto Rico - GRE.SIPMG.066b5f18 | ecosystem: Environmental > Terrestrial > Soil > Tropical forest > Bulk soil... | reverse complement strand
GGATCCAGATCGACCCTTCATTGAGTTCGGGCAAAAATTCGGACCCCAGAAATTTGAAAGCATACAGTCCGGTGATGATGACTATTCCGGAAATGAGGATGGACGACCTTTTATGGGCGAAAACAAACCGGAAGGATTGCATCAGCCTGGCCGTAACGTAATGGACAAAGGGATTGTGCTTTTCCTTTACATTCTTACTTAGCAGGACATTCACCAGGACGGGGACCAGGGTGAGGGTAAAGATCAGCGCTCCGAGCAGGGCAAATCCAAGGGTATAAGCAAGCGGGGAAAACATCTTGCCCTCCACTTTCTGAAACGAAAAGATCGGCAGCAGGGCCGTGATGATAATCACTTTGGAGAAAAATATGGCCTTCGCCAGTTCAGCGCCTTTTGTCCGGATCATTCCCATTTTGGCCAGTCTGTTAAACCTGTCCATACCCACTTCCTTTGCCTTGTGATCGAGCATCACAAACAACCCTTCAACCATCACTACCGCTCCGTCTATAATGATTCCAAAATCGATTGCCCCGAGCGAGAGCAGGTTTGCAGACATACCCATCATGTGCAGGCAAATAAACGCAAAAAGCAGTGAAAGGGGAATGATGATGGAAACAATCAGCGTCGTTCTCCAGTTGAACATGAACAGGGATACAATAAGGGTAACCAGCAGGATCCCTTCAATCAGGTTGTGCATCACAGTATGGGTGGCGTAGTTGATCAGATCCTCGCGGTTATAGAAGGGAACGATCTTGGTATCGGCGGGAAGTACCCTTTCATTCAGTTTGGTAATTTTTTGTTTGAGGGCCCTGATCACCGCATCGGGATTACCGCCCTTTCTCATCAGCACAATGGCCTCGACGGCGTCCGGGTTATTAACAATTGTCCGGTGGCTGGCGCTGTCGATGGCATCTGTTCTGCCTACCTCACCGAGCCTGGGCATGCTGGAGATCTGGACCTCGGCTATATCCTTGACCAGTACCGGGATCCCATGGATATTTTCAACAATGATATTCCTGATTTCGTTGATGTCATTGAGCAGGCCAATGCCTCTGACGACAAAAGCCTGCGAATTTTTTTTGATTACGTCTCCTCCGATATTGATGTTGCTTTTGCTCACCGCATTGTAGACGTCCAGCGGGGTAATGCCCAGGTCTGCCAGTTTCTGGGGATTGGCCTGGATCTCATAGGTTTTTACCATGCCACCGAAACTGACAATATCAGCAATACCTGGAACGGACCGGAGTTCCCGGTCGACAACCCAGTCCTGGAACGTTTTGAGTTCCTTGATCTCCCGAAAAGAACTCTCCAGGGTATACCGGTAGACTTCACCTGTAGGGCCGGTGGGTGGCTGTACCTGAGGGTTCACATCAGCAGGCAGCGCTGCGTCGCCAAGCAAATTGTTCACCTGCATCCGGGCATAGGTATCAATCACATCATCCTCGAAAATCAGTTTGATAACGGACAGTCCGAATATACTTGTCGACCGCAGGCTGGTCTTTTTCTGGACGGGATTGAGGGTGATTTCAATGGGAATGGTTACGAATTTTTCGACCTCTTCCGCACTACGTCCCGGCCACTGGGTAATAATGGTGATCTCCGTATTGGTAACGTCCGGGAAAGCCTCAATCGACATATTCCGGAAAGTGATGACCCCATAGACAACCAGGAGCAGGGTGGCCAGGAAAATAAAATACCTGTTCTTAAGCGAAAAGGACAGAATCTTCTTGAGCGCCTTGTTCATAAACCCTTTTTTTGGGTCCCAACTTGTGATTACAGGAAATCCGAACACTTAAGGAAGGATCAATCCTTCGCCCCATGTATTAAGGCCAAAGAAGAATATGCAGTGTTTGGATATCAGGTTTGCAACATGCAGCTGAGTTGCCGGCACATTGCGGTCAGTCAGGATTGAAATAAAAATACGACTAAAAACCGATTTCAGTACAGGTAAGCGTTTTCCCATACCTGTATTTTTCGCCGAAGGGTTGTCCAGCCTGCCAATTCTGTGATGAATGGTGGATTAATGGATGAATGGTGGATTAATGAAAGTGGCAGCCGGTTGGCCGCCACCGTGGACTATCTTATTCAAAGTCCTGCTTAGAGTTTCTCATCAATGTCACCCTGGTGCTTGGTATCTACATTTTTATAGGCCCAGGCAAAAATAAGCGGAAAGACCAGCAGGGAGAAAACCATCGCGCAAAGTATCCCGCCGATCACAACCCTTGCGAGCGGTCTTGAACTTTCGGATCCTATCCCATGGGAAACAGCTGCCGGCAGAAGTCCGATAGCTGCCATCAACGCTGTCATCATAACCGGTCTGATCCTTGAATTCACACCCAGTTTTATGGAAGTGTACAGGGTATTGCTCTTCCCCTTAATCTTTTCCAGATTCTGTTTGAAGACGGTGATCAGCAGCACCCCGTCCTGGATACATATTCCGAACAGGGCTATGAATCCGATACCGGCCGATATACTAAAATTGGTATTGGTAACCAGCAGCATCAGGATTCCGCCGACAATCGCGAAAGGGACGTTCAAAAATACAAGTCCTGCATCTTTTAGGTTTCCAAACATGACAAACAGGAGAAGGAAAATCAGGATCAGGCTGATCGGAACAACCTGAGCAAGCCTTCTTTCGGCCCTTCTCTGGTTTTCAAAATCCCCCTGCCATACCATCGAATAACCCCTCTTCAGTTTCACAACCTTTTCCACTTTTTCCTGGGCCTCCGCGATGGTGCTTCCCATATCCCGCCCCCGGACAGAAAACTTCAGGGCAGAATACCTTTCGTTATCATCCCTGAAAATGAGGCAGGGTCCCGTTTTCACCCGAATGGCAGCAATCTCCTTGATCGGCACTTTGGATCCACTCTGGGTCGGTACCATCATGTTGCCGATGTCTTCCATATTCTTTCGAAACTGCTCAGGGAATCGTATTCTGATGTCAAAAAGCCGGTACCCTTCATACAGAGTTGTCGCTGCTTTTCCTCCGATAGCCATTTCAATCACCGCGTTTGCATCTGCAGTGGCAACGCCATACAAACCCATTTTTTGCTGGTCCAGGTCGATATCCAGTTCAGGCTGCCCAATATTCTTGATGACACCCAGGTCTTCAATCCCGCGGACTGATTTCAGGATATCATATACCTCGGTGATCTTACTCTCCATATAGTCCAGGGAATCACCGAATACCTTTACGCAAATAGAGCCTTTTACCCCGGAAACGGCTTCTTCAATATTGTCAGAGATGGGCTGCGAGAAATTCAAATCCACCCCGGGTATGACAGACAGTTTCCTGTTCATGGTGTCAATCAATTCGTCCTTGGTTATATGGGGGTTCCAGTCATCCTCAGGGTATAGCAGCACATCAAATTCGTTGTTGTAAAATCCGGCCACATCCGTACCGTCATCCGGACGTCCGGTCTGGGAAACGATTGTTTTGACCTGTGGAAACGCCATGACCATCTCGCGGATCCTGTTGGCAGTTTCCACTGATTTGTCAAGAGACACGCTGTAGGGTAACTGGGCCCTCAGCCAGATCGCTCCTTCGTCGAGTTCAGGCAAAAATTCCGTACCCAGGAATTTGAAACAGTAAAGGCCGATGGCCATCACTATAAATGATATGGTCATAACCAGCCCGCTGATCCTGTAATTGAAGGTAAATACCCTGATCATGAATCCTGTCACGAAATGCACGAACGGATTGCGCTTTTCATGGACATTGTTTCTCAAAAGAACGTTAATCAGCACGGGTACCAGGGTAAGAGTGAAAATAAGAGCACCCACCAGCGCAAACCCAAGTGTGTAGGCCAGCGGGGAGAACATCTTCCCCTCAACTTTCTGGAAAGCGAATATGGGTAACAGTCCGGTTATGATGATCAGCTTGGAGAAAAAGATGGCCTTGCCGAGTTGGGCGCCGTTTTTCTTGATCAGGCCCATTTTGGCCATCTTGTTAAACCTTTCCATGCCCACATCTCTGGCCTTTTGGTCCAGGATGACAAACAATCCTTCTACCATCACGACGGCGCCATCTATGATGATACCAAAATCGACCGCACCCAGAGAAAGCAGGTTCGCTGACATGCCCATCAGGTGCAGGCAGATAAAGGAAAACAGAAGAGCAAGCGGAATGATAATCGATACGATGAGGGTTGTACGCCAGTTGAACATGAACAGGGATACCAGTAAGGTTACCAGCAAAATGCCCTCTATCAGGTTATGCAGGACTGTATGCGTAGCAAAATGAATCAGGTCCTCGCGGTTATAGTAAGGGACGATCTTCGTGTCTTCTGGTAATACAACCGAGTTAAGCTTATTTACTTTTTGCTTCAGCGCCTGGATGACCTCAGTCGGATTTGCTCCCTTGCGCATGACAATGATGGCTTCCACTACGTCATCCTGGTCCCGGATGGTCCGCTGCCCGGCTGAGTCTACCGCATCCGACCGGCCAACATGACCAAGCCGGGGGACATTGGATATGACCACTTCGGCCACATCCTTGACCAGCACGGGTATCCCGTTGATGTTGATGACAATGATGTTTCTAATTTCATTGATGTCATTTATCAGCCCGATTCCCCTGACAACATAGGCTTGGTTATTGGTATTGATCACATCCCCCCCGATATTGATATTGCTCCTGGTTACCGCGTTGTATACGTCCAGCGGAGTAATTCCGATATTGGTGAGTTTACCCGGGTCGACACGGATTTCATAGGTTTTTACCTCACCGCCGAAACTGTTGATATCTGCCACCCCAGGCACCGAGCGGAGTTGCCGGTCAATGACCCAGTCCTGAATGGTCTTCAGTTCCCGGACATCGCGGATGGAACTTTTCAGCGAATACCGGTATATTTCCCCGGTTGGCCCGGTAGGGGGCATTACCTGGGGCTGGATATTTTCAGGGAGATTCACGTTTGCCAGCAGGCTGTTCACCTGCATGCGGGCATCCCTATCCAGCACCCCATCCTCAAAAATCAGTTTCACATAGGAAAGCCCGAATATGGTGGAAGACCGGAGGCTGATTTTCTGCTGGACCGGGTTCATGGCGATCTCTATAGGGATGGTAACAAATTTCTCCACCTCTTCCGCGCTTCGGCCCGGCCATTGCGTGATGATACTGATCTCAGTGTTGGTGACATCGGGAAATGCCTCTATGGGCATATTTCTGAAGGTAATAATACCGGTCACCACCAGCATGAGTGTGGCGAAGAAAATGAAATACTTGTTTTTCAAAGAGAAAGCAATGATGCTTCTGAGTACTTTGTTCACTGCCGAAGATTTACAGGTTTAACAGATATGGGCAAATATTTTCCCCGCATCCCAAAAACTGGATGCCAGGTTTTAAAAAAAATCAAATTTCGAGGTCTCTTTTTTTCTGCTAACTGTTCAATGCTGCATAGATCAGGATAGCCTGTGATCCAATCACCCTGTCTCCTACATTCACACCGGAAGAAATATATGTTTTGTCGCCAATGGAGTTGATTATTTGGACAGGACTGATCTGGATGTCAGATTTGCTTTTATAGTTCAGTACATAATATTGACTGTGGTCGAATATCAGTGCCCTGGAGGGAATACAGATGGCCTGCCTGTTTTCCTGGTTGGTAACGGTTACACTGGCAAACATCTGGGGCTTCAGGGCATACTTGGGGTTATCCAGGGCCACCCGCACTTTCATTACCTTGTTGGTTGGGTCAAGAACATTCATGATTTTGTCAATTTTGCCCCTAAAAATCTTTCCCGGATAGGAGAGCGTAGTAACGTCGACGTTGTCACCCATGTGAATGACGCTTATGTTGGATTCATAGACATTGGCCCATATCCAGACATTCTTGAGATCGGAAATCGTAAAGAGGTTGCTGCTGTTATCAGGGCGGATGGTGGTATTGTTGTTTACAAATTTTTCCACCAGGAAGCCGCTGATAGGCGCCTTGACCAGGAATTCACCCTGGGTATTGCCCCCGTTTATCGACAATACGCGGCTGATTCTGCTGAGTTCGGATTTTGCCTGCTGGAAGGCTACCTCCGCGCTGAGGGAGTCAGTCAGGGATGCGAGCCCGCTTTTATACATGTCTTTGGTTTTTTCCAGGTTCTTTTCCGCAACCCGGAGGTTTGATTCCGCGTTGACCAGGTCATTGCTGTATCCGGCCATTTCAGAGCTTTTGATAACGCCAAGAACCTGTCCCTGTTTTATATAATCGCCCAGTACTACCCTGATGTCCTGAATATTGCCGCTGATCAGGGGATATATTTTCACGACATGATCCTGGTTGAAATCGACCTGGCCGGTGAGGGTAATGGCATTTACGAGAGGACATTTTTCAACAGTATCGATGACAATCGTCTTGAGAATGGAATCCGGGATAACATATTTTTGTTTTTCATCCCCCTTTTTTTCTGCATCGCTTTTGCAGCCAATGAAAGCCAAAGAAGTAGCCATGACGAGAACCGTACTAACCAGGCTGCTTATGCCAACATTATTTTTCATATACATTATAGGATTTGTCTGGTGTTAGGTGGCTAATTAAAAAAGTTTGTTCCTGTATAATAATTAAGGTCTTCAAAAGCGCTCACCCGGTTAAACTGAATCGAGTTCGCCTGCAGGATATTCTGCTTGTAGGAATCATAAAAGTCCAGGAAGTTAAGCAGGCTGATATTGCGCTTTTCATAATTGGCCAGGACTTCGTGAAGCAGCCTGTCAAAATCGCGGTAAAAAGCCGGGTCAATGTTCCTGTACACCTTGTCATTGTCATAGGCTTTCTGGAGAGACCGGAATACATTTCCTTCGACTGTCGCCTTGGTACTTTTTTCAGATGCAGCACTATAATCGATCATGGCCTTGGCCGATTTTATATTGCCCTGGTTCCTGTTCAGGACGGGCAGGTCGATGGAAGCCCCAACGGCCTGGAAATTGTTTACGTAGCTACCCTGCTGGTCATAGGATACAGAGAGCGTCAGGTCAGGGACGGCCAGGGCCTTCTGGTAATTATAGTTCAGCTTATTGATGTCGGAATTAGCCTGGGCGATTTGCAGGTCAGTCCTGTTCCTGTACGCTGAATCCACCAGGGTACTCATGGAAAATCTGGAAGGATCCAGGCCGTTCAGGTCCGCAGGAATTGCCACAGGGTCCACAAAGGAGGTGGGCTGAACTTGGAGCACCAGTTTGAGTTCGGACTGCAAATCGTTAACCTGGTTGACCAGGTCATTGTATTCGCTTTGCAGGCTGTATAGCTGGGCCTTGATTCTGACCACTTCCAGTTCGGATATATAACCCCTGCCTTGCTGTTCGGCAAAGGCAGTTACGACCTTTCGTAGTGAAGATATCTCTTCGTTGTATACCATTTCGGAGCGAAGCAGGAAGTATATATTGAAAAAGTCTGTTCTAAGGGTATATTTCAGGGTCCTGAGCAAATCAAAAAACTGGTACTCGGAAAGCTTTGCATTGGCTTCGGCCAGTTTGATCTGTTTGTTTCTTTTGCCGGCCAGCAGGATAAGCTGGGAAAGCGCGGCGGAGACGGAGTTGTTTTGGACAAAGGTGGCATCCACCGGCACGGTTACGTGCCACAACGGTCCGTTAGCTAGGGAAAAATTGGGATTGGGCCACAACTTGGCCTGCATGATGAGCGCCTTTTGTGCGTCGACATTGTATTTCTGGGCCAGCAGGGATAGGTTCTGATGCAGGAACAGGCTTTCAGCGCTGTCCAGGGTGAGGTGAAGGGTGTCTGTGGCTATTTGTGCACCTGCTGTCATGCGAATAAACATAACAGTAATGAACAGTATACCGGTTCTTCTTAGCATAGGTAGTGTCAGTTGATATATATTTTTCAATTCCTGCCAGGTTTTCCGCTCCATTGAGATCAGAAGGAGTTTTTGAAAACGAATGCAAAAATATCATATGCAGGCAGATTTTACTAATCAACAGCGGTTAATCAGCGGTTAAAACTGATAATCTTTAACAGGGTTGGTAAAACCGAAATGAAAAAAATTTCCGGATTGAAAATTACCAGGTACGGCAAGGCCGTTCCGCAAGACTTCACTGGTCAACTGGAGCATTAAAACGAAAACCTACACCATGTATTGTTTCAAGGTTGACGTCTTTGTCGGATTTGAAATACTTGCGCAGTTTTGTTATGAAAACATCCATGCTTCTGCCCAGAAAATAGTCATCTTTGCCCCAGACATTGAGCAGCACTTCCTCCCTTTTTAAAATACGGTTGGGATGTTCACAAAGAAATTTAAGGAGATCAGCTTCCTTTTGGGTCAGGTTGAAAAGCGTTTTGCCAATGGACAGTTTCAGGTCCGTATACGAAAAATGAAGTTTCCCAACGGTATAGGAAACTGATTTATCCGAGTGCATTTTTTTAGTCCTTCGCAGGAAAACATCCATTCGCATGAGCAGTTCCGGCATGCTGAAGGGTTTGACGATGTAATCGTCAGCACCGGATTCAAAGCCCTTGATGCGGTCTTCTTCCAGCGATTTGGCGGTAAGGAACAGGATGGGCACAAGATCACTCTGCTGACGAATCTTCCTGGCGACGGCAAAACCATCCTTGTTTGGCATCATGATATCCAGCAGGCAGATATCATATTCCTCTTTGTTGAATTTATCAATTGCTGACTGTCCATCAGGGCAGAGCACCACTTCATAACCGGCATCAATAAGGTTGTCCTTGATAACATAGCCCAGAGAAAGGTCATCTTCTGCCAGCAACACTTTTCGCTTGTCTGTTTGCATGTAGATTCAGTTGTTGGGGATAAAAAGTTTAAATTCCGTTCCGATACCGGGAAGGCTGTTGACAACGATCTTTCCGTCATGGGCATCGATGATCCTTTTCACGAAATTCAGGCCCAGGCCAAACCCCTTGACATTGTGAATATTGCCTGTGGGAATCCTGTAGAACTCTTTAAAGATGTTTTTCTGGTATTTTTTTTCTATTCCGATCCCATTGTCCTTCACGGAAATAAAAAAATCCATTTCATTCTTTCCCGTTTCGACGACAATATGGGGATCTTCCGAATACTTCAGAGCATTTTCCAGCAGGTTGACCACCGCCAGTTCGAGATGTGCCTGGTCTGCATGAATCTGTGTTTTGGCATCCTCCACAATGATGTCCACCCTGGCATTTTTTTGCTCTACGAGAGGTTGCACTTTGTTGAGCGCCTGTTCGATCAGCTGACAGGCATTGACGGATTCCTTTTCAAGGGGAAGCCGTTTGTTCTTGGTGGCAGAGGCCTTCAGCAGCCGCTCCACCTGTCCCTGCAGGTGGCCGGTTTGATCCCGGATGATTTCTGCATAACGCTGCAACCTGTCGGGCTGCTGAACTATATTTTCCTGGGCCAGCACATCCGAAGCAATCTTCATTACGGCCAGGGGAGTTTTGAATTCGTGGGTGAAATTGTTAACAAAGTCTTTCTGAATTTCAGCCAGGAATTTCTGCCGGTAAAAATAAAAAAGGCTCACGGCCAGCCCAATGAGCGCCATGACCAGGGCTGCACTGCTGATTATCCAGAAATTCATTTCCCCGAGGATATATTTGGACCGGTGGGGAAAATACAGCATGATGTGGTCAAATTTCTGTGTAAAGACCGGTAAATCAATAGCCGTTGCCTGCACGCCGTAACTCGATGCGGGGCTGGTTACAAATTCCTCATAAATGTACATCTTGTCCACACTGCTATAGGCTCCTATCTTGCAGTCTGTCAATACATTAAAGTATTCGAATTCGCGCACGACATATTTGGTCAGGGAATCTTTCTGGGGAATCGTGTCTGCCTTGAACAGGAAATAATCATCACTTGGGTTGTCAATCAGGTCCTTGAGGTTCATGGCAGGGTTGTCATTCATCTGCAAGTCCTCGAACAATCCCCGGATACTCTTGACAACGTTGTTGTTGAACTGTTTTTTTTCCAGGGAATAGACTTTTTTCAGCCAGTACAACTGTACAATGACAATCAGGGCAATCAGCACTGTTGCACATAATACAAGCCATCGGAGTATGGATGAACGCATATACCCGGGTAAAATTCAGGTTACAAAATCGCCTTTCTTTGCAAGCACTAAGGTATGAAATTGGTTAAGTAGTAGTTAAAGCAAAGGGGTAAGGCAAGGCCAAACCACTAACTCTCTGCATGCATGCGCCACATTTTTCCTTCGCAGGAAATGCTTGCCTGTAGCGGCAATCAGAGGAGTGTTAATGACTTGTTAACAAAAATCGGGTTTTGTTCCGGCCGGTTTTTTACATAGGGGTATAATCACTATTTTCGGTGACTAAAATTTTGCTTTTATGAAAAAACACGTCCTCTCCTTTGTCATTTTGGTAATTTTTGCGGCTTTCTGCTTCGGGCAGACAGCCCCGGCAAAAACGGACAATCCGCCCAAGAAGGCCACCACAACAGCCTCTACAAAAACGGCGCCCGGGACTGGCAAATCAGCGACAGCATCCAAGACAGCCAGCACCAAGGCAGCTTCCGTATCTTCAGTCAAGCCGACAACGGCAACAGCTGCAGGACCAACCAAAAAGGATGGGACTGCTGACATGCGATACAAAGCCAATAAAGGGGTAGCCAAAACACCCCCCACGACTCATGTGAAAAAAGACGGTACACCGGATAAAAGGTACAAAGAGAATAAAAAGCAATAATAAGCTGTTAAAGGACTGGCACTTCAGATCGCCACCCCCCGGGTGGCGATTTTTTTGTACAAAGGGGCTGGAAAATCTCCGGGTTCTGCCTGTTCCAGAATTGAAAAAACTTTCCTATTTTAGAGGCGTAATCATAAATCCGTTAGCTATGAAAAAGTACATTCTTTCCATTTTTTTCCTGCTTTTTTTGTCTGGACTGGCCATGGCAAATGGCGGCGCAAACAGGAAACATGCCAGAAGGCATTTAAGCCATCATCACGCAATTCATCATCACACAATCCATCATCACGCAATTCATCACCGCCCTGGTCACCACCACCCCCGCAGGCACGCGCATCATCACCGGAACCGTTATTAAAACCAGAAAACAATAAAAAAGACCTGTTGGGCAACAACAGGTCTTTTTATCCGGAGAAAGTTTCAAATCACTTGGTCAGGGCTGGTTTTGTCTTGGCCGACGGAGCAACCGTGGGGGTATCTGCGATTCCGAGTGGTTTTCTCTTCGCCAGGTCAACCAGGATCGGAGCTGCAACAAATATCGATGAATAGGTACCTGTAATCACTCCGATCAGCATGGCAAAGGCAAAACCCCTTGTTACTTCCCCACCGACAAGGAACAGGATGAGGATCGTAAGGAATACGGTCAGTGAAGTCATGATCGTACGGCTCAAGGTATCATTAATGGCCTTGTTGATGATTTCTGCCTTGGTTGCATTTTTCATGATCCTGCTATCTTCCCGGATCCGGTCAAACACGATAACCGTATCGTTCATTGAGAATCCGATCACGGTAAGTATGGCCGCAATGAAGTGCTGGTCGATCTCCAGGGGAAATGGTACGATGTTCTTCGTGAACGAAAAGACTGCCAGTGTAACAAATACGTCGTGCAGCAGGGCAACGATCGTTCCCAGTGAGTACCTCCAGTCGCGGAAGCGGATGAAAATGTAAATGAAGATGATGATCAGGGCAAATATGGTTGCCTTGACGGCTCCTGCCTTGAGATCGTCCGAGATAGAAGCAGTCACCTTCTTGGATTGCATTACATATTTATTGGTTGTCGTAAAATCCTGGCGGCTTGCTTCTGCAGGCAGAAAATTCTTCAGACCATCATAAAGTCTGGTTTTCACCAGGGAGTCGGCAAGGAGTCCTTCCTGTTCCACCATGAAATCAGTCGTAATTTCCAGCTGTTCATTTGAACCATAGGTCTTTACTTCAGGGTATTTCCCGAAAACCTTATTCAGTTCATTCTTTATGTCGAGTTCATTAACCGGCTTACTGAATTTTACGACATAGCTCCGGCCTCCCAGGAATTCCACGCCTTTCTTAAATCCATTAAAGAAGGATCCGACACCAAGTATCAGCACGACGACCGAAATGCCATAGGCAACCTTTCTGTACTCAATGAACTTAAAATGTGCTTTTTGAAATATGCTGCGGGAAAGGGAGGTGAAATACTGGAAGTGTCTCTTTTTGTTTGTCCAGAAATCGGTGATCAGCCTGGATATCAGGATACCGCAGAACAGGGACAAGGCAATTCCAAGCATTTGTGTCGTTGCAAAACCTTTTACCGGGCCCAATCCGAAATAAAACAGGATGGCGGCCGTCAGAAAGGTAGTCACGTGGGCGTCCAGCACGGGTGCCAGGGACCGCCTATAACCATCGTGAACGGCCAGCTGGTAGCTTTTGCCCCGGGTGAGCTCCTCCTTGATGCGTTCAAATATGATAACGTTGGTATCCACGGCCATTCCGATGGTCAGAACCAGACCGGCAATACCAGGTGCGGTCAGGGTAGCACCCAGTGAACTGAGGACTCCGATGGTGAACAGGAGATTCAGGATCAGGGCGATGTTCGCAACCCAGCCAGCCGTATTGAAGTAAATCAGCATAAGGGCGAAAATGACCAAAAAGGAAATCACGAAGGCCATGGTTCCCCCATGGACAGCCTCCTGTCCAAGGGTGGGGCCTACGACCTGTTCCTGAACGATTTTAGCCGGTGCATCCAGCTGGCCTGACTTGAGAATATTGGCCAGGTCCTGTGCTTCCTCAATGGTCTGCGATGAGTTTTTGCCGCTTCCCATGGTGATCTGGGAGTTTCCGCCTGTGATCGGACCATTTACAAACGGGGCTGAGTAAACAATGTCATCCAGGACGATCGCGATGGGTTTGCCTACGTTATCGGTAGTCATCTTGGCCCACACCTTTTCACCCTGTTTGTTCATGCTCATCTCGACCACCACTTCGCCGGTTACCGGTTCGTAGTCCTGGCGGGCGTCTACGACTGCTTCCCCTTCTATTTTTGCTTTTTCGCTATTGGGAACGGTTTTAACCGCATATAGTTCCAAATAATTCACCAGGCGTCCCTGCTCATCCCTTGCCTGCTTGCTCCACAGGAATTTGAGGTCTACGGGAAAATTATTTCGCACGATGGGGTTATTCAGGTATGTGTCAATGGTGCTCGTGTCCTTTATGGCAGCCCGTCCGACGAAAGCGAAATATCTTGGCTGACCACTTTTTGAGTCTTGCTGGGGCTGGGCAATACGCAGGACCCGGAACAGGGGGTTTTGATTCAGGGCACTGGTAGTCGTATCTTTTGAAGCTGAATCCAGTTTGGCTAAGGAAGTGTCCCTGGATCCGTTCAGGTAATTCTGAAGAGCCTTGTCAGCGTTGATGAAAGATCTCTCGAGTTCTCCTTCATTGTAAACTTCCCAGAACTGCAGATGCGCAGCGGACTGGAGGTATTTGCGGATCCTGTCGGGATCGGTTGCACCGGGCAATTCCACGGTGATAATGCCTTTGTTATCATCAAGGTTTATACTGGGCTGGGCAACTCCAAACTTGTCGATTCGGTTACGCAGAACCTGGAATGTCTGCTTCATGGCAGCAGTTGCCTGGTCCCGGATATAACTGATCACTTCTGCGTCGGAGGATTCAAATTTTAGTTTGTTGCGGTTGCTGTTGGCAAACAGGGGAGCGAGTTTCCCCGCAGGGTTGACATCTTTGTAGGCCTGGGCGAACAGGTCAATGAAATTGGCACCTCCGCTGGTGAGTTTCTTTTGCTGGGCAAGAGCAATGGCTTTGAGAAGCATCGGGTCGCGCGGATTGTTGGCAAGACCCTTGATGAGTCCATCCAGGGCCACGTCCAGGGTCACATTGATACCACCCTGAAGATCAAGACCTAGCAGCAGTTCGCTCTCCTTTGATTTCTGGTAAGTGGTACCCCACCAGGTGATCTTGGTGTCCTTTGAACTGTCCAGCAGTTTTCTAAACCTGTCGCGGTAAATTCCATCCAGCGTATCTTTATAAACTGCCTGCAATTCTTTATTCCCCGGATATTTTCTTTCTGGTGTTGGATATAAGCTGTTCACGAAGCGCTTTGCCTTTTCCCCCATGGCCTTCTCATGCTTGTTGACAAACCAGGTAAAGGAAAGCTGATAGAGGGAAATGGAAATCAGTAATGCCGCAAAAATGCTAACCAGGGCTCTCATTGGTGTTACGTTTATTTTTAAGAGCGGCAAAGATAAGTTTTACTATTGATAAAAAAGCAATCCGGGAAGTAGGAATATTTGCTCCGGCAAAGGCTGATTATCTTGAAAAATTTCAGGTTTTCATTCCTTATTTTTGGCCCAATTCATTCCAGATGAAATCCCGTTTTCCTGGCTGGCTTTTTCTTATTTTGTCGATCTATTCGGGGGCTCTCCGGGCTGGGATTTCCGCTCCCTGCCGCCATGGTCCATTCCCGGAAAACAATTTCGGCATCATGCAAAGTCCTGATACCCCCCGTGTTGACAGCAGCTTCCTGGAGTCCCTGATGAAGCAATTTCCAGCTTACTTTGACAGGATCCTGGAAAAACGTGATTCACTGCGGGTCCAGATCATCTACAGCCGGATCGACCGGGACAAGGCCAACCAGCCAACCTTTACGGATTATTACTTCAATGTTCACTCTGGAAATTATTTCTATCCGGCTTCTACTGTAAAACTACCCGCAGCCATTCTGGCCCTCCAGAAACTCAATGAGTTGAGACTGCCTGGCCTGGACAGGAACAGCAGCATGATCACAGATACAGGGTACAGCGGCCAGACGGCGGTTCTGAATGATCCCAGCACGCCGGACGGCAGGCCAACCATTGCGCAGTATATCCGGAAAATTTTGCTGGTCAGTGACAATGATGCCTTCAACCGGCTCTATGAGTTTCTCGGTCAGCAGTATATTAATGAACAGCTCCATAAAATGGGATATACAGATGTCCAGATCCTTCATCGTCTTGAAATTTCCCTTTCGAGCGATGAAAACCGGCATACCAACCCGGTTTCATTTTATGATCCGGCCGGCAAATTGCTGTACCGGCAGCCAATGCAATTTTGTGACAAAACCTGGGCGCCGAGGGCCGATTCGGCCGGGAAAGCTTATTATAACGGTCAGGGTCAGCTGATCAGCGGACCGATGGATTTTTCCGGTAAAAACAGGATATCCCTGGTAGACCTCCACCACATTCTGCGCAGTGTACTTTTCCCCCTGTCTGTGGCCGGAGCACAACACTTTTCCCTTAAGGAGGACGATTATGAGTTCCTGCGCCAGTATCTCTCCCAATATCCCTCAGAGGCAAAATACCCGCCGTATGATACGGCAAATTACTGGGACGCATATTGTAAATTCCTGTACTGGGGCGCAGAAAAGGGAGCGCTGCCCAGGCAGCTCCGTGTTTTTAACAAAGTGGGAGACGCATACGGCTTTCTGACCGACGTTGCCTACATCGTCGATTTTGACCGCCACATTGAATTCATGGTCAGTGCAACCATCTATTGCAACAGTGATGGCATTCTCAATGACAGCCAGTATGACTATGACAGTGTGGGGCTGCCTTTTTTAAAGCAATTGGGAAGAGTCCTCTATGATTATGAATCCAGAAGAACGAGAAAACATCCGCCCGGGCTACTGGAATTCAGAATAAACTACGACAAATGACAGGCTCCTGTGTGAATCGTTAAAATGGGGGAGCAGTTTCCTGAAATGTATTAGTTTCACGAAAATTTTTAGAGACTGTCATACTCCACAGGCAGGATCACAACGATTCATTCATGGCAGCAGCACCGCAAAATCTCATTACCGGATCTGGAAAATATTTTCGTCCCTGGGCCATATTGACTTCAACCCTTCTTTGGCCGATTTTCCTCGTCTGTCTATCCTGCAACAAGAACATCAACGCACAGGCAAATAAATCCTATCTGTCTGTCACCAACGCCGCTCCCGGCGCCCCGCCCCTGGATGTTTTTTTTGAAAACAACAAGCTGACTACATCGGGCCAGCTGGGTTACGGTGTAACGACGGGAGTGCCCGGTGATCCGTACGACACGGCCATTGCAGGGATTCATCCCTTTAAGATAAGTTCCGGAAATAATTCCTTTGTGGATGGCAACATCGGGTTTGGGTTGAACAAATATTATTCTGTATTTGTGTATGACACCGTTTCCAACAATACATTGAGAACGCTGGTCTTGCAAGACGGATTGATATCCACAGCGGCAGATACGATATCTGCTACCAGATACCTTAACCTGTCCCCGGATACCACCCTGTTTGAAATCATTATGACCAACCAGGTGGATACCGCCCGGCTTCCTTTTACTCCCTATATCGGACCAAGCCCTACCCCGAATTTCCTGGCCCCGTTCCAGAACAGCATCGTGCGGGGATCCTATGGCGTCCTTGCCCTGGTCGATTCCACCAACTACATCCCCCTTGATTCTGTCAACTTTACCGGTGGAAAATGCTATACGGTTTATGTAACAGGATTTTACAACCAGACAGGAGCCAATCAGCTGACGATTCATTTGTTACAGCATAATTAGCAAGACCAGCAAACGGGTGGAAAATATTTTGTCTGGGGCCTGCATTTCTTTTCTGAAAAAACGTCTATTTCAATACCTTTGCGGCGCTTAAATTAAAATACACATGCAACTGTCCTCTATCTTATCCCGATTCAGTGAACCGGAAACATTAAAAATGGCAAAACTTGGCCGTGAGCTCAGGGCGAGCGGAATTGACGTGATCGACCTGAGTCTGGGGGAACCGGATTTTGATACTCCTGTTCACATCAAGGAAGCTGCTAAAAAAGCCATTGACGACAACTGGAGCCACTATACTCCGGTTTCAGGTTACCCGGACCTGAGGGAGGCCATTTGCAGCAAGTTCAGAAGGGACAACCATCTGGATTACAAACCGGAAAATATTGTAGCGTCAACCGGGGCCAAACAAAGCCTGGCCAATGCTATACTGGCCCTTGTCGATGAAGGGCAGGAAGTCATCATACCCACTCCATACTGGGTTACCTATTCGGAACTGGTAAAAATTGCAAAAGGGAAAGTGGTTGAGGTCCACGCCGGCCTGGAGAGTGGGTTTAAGATAACCCCGGCGCAACTGGAAGCTGCAATAACCCCCAACACAAAGGTTTTCCTGTTTTCATCTCCATGCAATCCTTCGGGGACGGTCTACAGCAGGTCTGAGCTGGAAGCCCTGGCAGCCGTATTCAGAAAACATCCTGGAATTTTTATTATCTCCGATGAAATTTACGAATACATCAATTTCGTGGGCAAGCATGAAAGCATAGCCCAGTTCAATGACCTGAAGGACCGTATTGTCATCATCAATGGCTTAAGTAAAGGATTCGCCATGACCGGCTGGAGACTTGGATATATTGCCGCCCCGTCCGAAGTGGCCAAGGCCTGCGAAAAATTGCAGGGGCAGTTTACCAGCGGTACCAATTCTATTACCCAAAAGGCCGCCGTCATTGCCCTGACAGCCGACCTGAAACCATCTATGGAGATGGTGGCTGAATTCACCAGGAGAAGGCAAAGAACGATGGAACTGGTACAGGCCATCCCACAGATAAAATGCTTTGAACCTGAAGGTGCTTTTTATATTTTCCCGGATATTTCGGCATTTTTTGGTAAGTCAGATGGTACAACCACCATTCACAATTCTGCTGATTTCTCCATGTATCTGCTTAACACGGCACACGTTTCTTCCGTGATGGGAGATGCGTTTGGGGAACCCCGTTGCGTGCGTTTCTCATTTGCCAACAGTATGCAGAATATTGAAAAGGCCTGGGGAAGGATAAGTATAGCACTCGCCAAATTGAAATAGGTGTCTGCCATTGCTGAGGAAACTCATTTCCTTCCGGTTCTGTCAGGAGACAACCTGATGACTACGGCCCCGGTCACGATAGTATTGTTATTAGAACACAAGATTGGCAAATTTTGCAGGACTAACATTCCCGCCTGAAGTTGAAAAATGGCAAAATGTCCTATCTTTAGGGCATTCCTGTGTTCCCGGCTTTGCTTCTCCCTATGATTGTGGCGGACGCAAGGGATACAATATTCATGAAAACCTGTTCTGTTCGCGGAAGAGAGTGGGCAAGGAACCAGCTAACCGGCACTTAGCGAATAAGGTTTGACCTGTGCGAGAAGGATTCTGGCCATCAATGAAACAACATCCCCCATTGTCAGATTTTTTTTTGTAAAGAATTAAACAAAAATTGTAACCTCACGCAGCGCAAGTTATTGCTGCGATCATTCAGGATCCGGGAGAACCGGACCACCGGAAATGCGTCGTCCCTGTAACCAAGTTCCGGTTAGCCACTGTGGTTAACAGTGAAATCCGAAATCGGCTGAATAAACTTTTTTTGTGGTAAGGTACTATTCATTCGTGCACGTTGCAGCCAAGGAGTCCCGAACTTACAATGAGGTTATTTTTTGTGCGGGGTTCGTCGACCTTGTTATACATAAAAAGGGTACATTTGAATATTCCTTAGAGATACTTCAATGTTATTGATAAACGAAACCTAGTGGAATTAATCATTTTCAGTGTAGAAAAAGACCCCATGGCATCCAGAGTGTGCATAAGTATGCGAATTCAAGGAGACTTTCCCCCTGTACTCCTGAAAACTTGTAATTTATCGACTGACTATGAAACAAAACTTTAATCCTGACAGACAACATACACTAGCTTCGGAAATTTACCTTTCCGGGAAGGGTCTACATAGCGGGCTTGAAGCGGAAATGAGGCTGTTGCCCGGGCTTCCCGGTACCGGTTTTCAATTTTGCCGGACCGACCTCCCTGGCCGACCCATGATCGCAGGGAACTCTGATTCGGTCGTTGATACCTTTCGGGGAACCAGTCTCAGCTGCAATGGTGCAACGGTCAGTATGATCGAACACTTACTGGCGGCCCTCGTAGGTACAGGGATTGACAATTGCCTGATCGAAATCAGCGGTCAGGAAATTCCGATTATGGACGGCAGTTGCATTCCTTTTGTAAACCTGATTGATGATGCAGGTATAGAAGAACAAAATGCGGTCAAGACCTGGTATGAGCTCAGTCACCCCATCACCTACCACGACAGGGTCAACAATGTAAAAATTGAAGCCTTCCCCGACTCCGAATACAGAATCAGCACTGTGGTGGATTTTAAAAGTTCGAAGCTGGGAATACAGACAGCCTCCCTCAGGCACATGAAGGAATTCAAGAAGGAGATAGCTCCCTGCAGAACCTATTGCCTGGTACATGAACTGGAAATGTTGTCGGAGAACAGCCTGATTCAGGGCGATCTGGTCCGAAATGCCATACTGGTGGTAGATAAATCCATTTCCCAGCAGCAGATGCAGAAGCTGATGAAGAAGTTCAACCTGAAAAGATTTGATACCCTGGAAGGAACCTACCTGGATAATGTCAAATTGCATTTTGACAATGAAATTGCCAGGCACAAGCTGCTGGATATGATTGGGGATTTGTCCCTGATCGGATATTCGCTGAAAGCCCATGTCGTGGGAAACAGGCCCGGACATACGGGAAACATCGGCTTTGCCAAAATGGTCAGGCAGTTCATCAGGGAGAATAAGTTTCAGGCCAGGGAATTTGCCTGAACAGCGTTCATTTCCGCACCCCTGCCGACCTTCGGATATTTCTTCCCATCCAGCTGTTTGACTCCGGTTCTCATTCCCATCGGAAGACCTTTATAGTCACGAAGCTTACGATCAGTGCCCAGCAAACCAGGCCTGTCAATTCAACCGGCATCTGCCAGATATGTATACCTTCAAACGCTATTTTGCGCAGCCCATCCACAAAAAAAGTAAGCGGCAGCAACCTGCAGAAGGACTGCAACCAGGCAGGGTAATTTTCTATCGGGAAGAATAGGCCGCACAGCAGTATCTGTGGTAGCGTGATGGTGTTGGCGACCGGGGCAATGGAACTTTCATTTTCAATGATTCCGCTGATGATGAATCCGATCCCCATAAAAATGATCAGGCCTGAAATCGAAAGGAGCAGCATTTCCAGAAACGTGAGGATGCCGTTGACCAGGGTAAACCCGAAAACAAAATAGCCCAGTGCGACCATAATCAAAAACCCGATTACCTGGAAAAAAAGCCTGCTGAGCATCTCCCCCAGGATGAGGTAGGGGCGCTTGACCGGTGTGGCAAAGAATCGCTTCAGGACAAGGCTCTGCCTGAGGTTAAACAACAGGAAAGCAGAACCAAAAACCCCTGCCATCAGCAGGGAAAAGCCCAGCTGCCCAGGTAATATAAAATCTATCGAACGGTAGACCCGTCCGGGCATCTTCTGAATGTCGATGGCCGCCACTGAAAAATTCTGGAGGAACAACCGGCTGTTCAGTTCTGCAACAATCTCTGTAATGGCCGACTGAACCAGGGGGGATTTGTCTGCGGAGGAGCCCGATGTGAGTAAGCTTACCCGGTAATGGGGAGCCGGGACCTGGGTTGAGTCAGGCTGGATATTAAGGATGGCGGCAATATGGCCTTTTGCAAGCTCCTCGTTCATCTGTTTGACTGCGGGGTACCTGACGAGCTTGAGCATGTGAAGCCTGGCTACACTGCGGTATAACATATTGGCTGTGTCACTTTCTGAAGCAATACCGATTTTTATGTTGACCGCATTGGTGTCAACCATGGCTCCAAATACAACGATAAAGATGATCGGGAAAAGAAGGGAAAAAACAACGGAGGTAGGACTGCGAAGCATGGCGAGCAAACTGGCCCTGGCTATGGCCATTGCTGCTCTCAGCTGGCTGTATCTTTTGGGCATGAAAAAACAGGTTGTGTTAATGAAGCCTTGGGTATTATTTGAGTAGGGAATCCATTCCCCGCTTATTCATATTTTCTGTAGATCTCTCTTTGTAAACTCATTTTCCACATTCCCGGTATTCAGGGTGCCTGCCGGTTCAAAAAGGAGGATATGGGCCTCTTCCACGGCAGATGGCCTGTGTTCAACCCCATGAGGTACTATCAGGAACTCTCCCTCCCCGACTTCAATAGTCCTGTCCCTGAACTCCATACTGAATTTACCTCTTACCACCAGAAACATTTCGTCTTCTGTTTCATGATGGTGCCAGGTAAAATGACCTTTCAGCTTAACCAGTTTCACCTGTTGTCCGTTCAGTTCGCCTGCAATTCGGGGGTGATAATAATCCGAAAAGAGTGACAATCGCTCCGCCAGGTTTACTTTTTCCATATTACTTGTTTTTAGCGTATTCGAGTAATTTCCTGTGCAGTTCCAGGACCTGCGGCAACACCGGATGAACCTCATCATTATATATGACAAAATCACACAGGCTCATTTTTTTGTCTTCGTCCATCTGACTCCCCATTCTTTTAAGCACTTCTGCCCGGCTTATATGATCCCTCTTCATGGTTCTTTCTATCCTCAGTTCCAGGGGAGAGGCAACACCGACTACCCGATCGAGGTTTCCTTTTCCACCACTTTCAAAAATGAGCGCTGCTTCCTTGATGGCATATGGGGTGGTTTGGTGGCCCATCCAGTTGATTGCATCCCGAATGGTAACCGGATGAACAAGCGCGTTGAGGATTTCCAGTTTTTCGCGGTTGTCAAAAACCTGCCGGCTGATAAATTCCCGGTCCAGAATCCCGTCCCTATAAGAGGCTGTTCCAAAATTTCTGATCATTCCCTGGCGGATGTCCGGGTCTTTATTCATCAGTTGCCTTGCCGCTTCGTCAGCATAATAGACCGGTATACCCAGCACTTCAAAGATGCCGGCCACGGTGGTCTTTCCGGAACCGATACCACCAGTCAGTCCGATTTTAAGCATAGCGCGGTTGTTGTCTTTCCCGATCTCAAAAAATGAATGGGTGAATAAAGATCAAAAAGAAATCCGAAATCCGGAAAGAATACTTCTTTTCAGATTTCGGATCCGGATTCAGCAGTATAGGCCGACTATTTCTTATCGGTAGAAACAGATTTATTGATATTCTGTGTCCATTCGATGGATACAGCACTCTTTTCAATCTTCAGGTAACTGCCGGGGCTTGTTTCGACCATGATGGTCCCATCTTCATTGACTTTGTTTACAGTGCCATGGATGCCCGCGATGGTAACAATTTTATCTCCCTTCTGCATGCCTTCCTGAAATTGCTTGGCCAGTTTCGCTTTCTTTGCCTGCGGACGGATCATAAACAACCAGAACACCAGGATCATACCTGCCAATAAAACAAACTGAAGAGTTCCGGCGCCCGGAGAAGCCTGTAATAAAACTACTAACTGAGTCATGATGTTATTTTGATTTTTTGATTTGATTGGTTACCATTTTTTCTTTTCGACTACCACCTCAAAATGCAGTTCATGGCTTTGTGTACTTTTTGTGTTTGCAAATACATAGAGAGATTTGTGGTTTACGCCCACATGATTTTCACTGTTAAATGCCGCTTTAATGACTCCTTCCTGACCCGGGAGAACCGGTTCAGTGGGCTGTTCGGCAATCGTGCAACCACAACTGGGTTGTACTCTCTGGATGACAAGAGGTTTATCGCCAGTATTTTTAAAATGGAAAGACACTTCGAGTTTTTGGCCTTCGGCTATCTTACCAAAGTTTTTGTTGGTTGAATCCAGCCACTGAATGGTGGTCAGTTTGCCAGAATCCAGATTCATATTCGCAGATGCTAGGTCAGGATTAAGTGGCGTTACCCTTGTTTTTTTGTCAAGGCTGTTGCAGGATGTAAAAAGTAGGGTGGAAAGGACCAGAATGGTCATTGAACGCATAGAATTTTTTTGCAAACCTAATAAAATATTCAGGATATCCGCTTTCTGGTTGGTAACTGTGCATGTCGCTCCTTTCAAGGTCTTTCGGGGAATTGCCGCCATCAGCCTAACTAGTTGTTCAGGGTGTTTTAAAATTGATTTTATGCATTTTGTTTTCCTTGACAAGGTCCTTATGGATATTGTCCAGGATTCCATTGACAAACTGTCCACTCTGCTGGGTACTGTACTCTTTGGCCAGGTCGATGTATTCATTGATTGTCACCTTGGGTGGAATGGTCTCAAAATAAAGAAATTCAGATACTCCCATTTCCATCAGGATCATATCCAGCATGGCAATTCTGTCAGGATCCCAGTTTTTCAGTTTGGGCTTTATCAGGCCGAGAGTGATTTCTTTTTTTTCCATCACTGTCTGGAGAAGCCCTTTTCCAAATTCCCATTTTTCCTTACTGAGTATTTCCTGGAAATTGAAAGACTGGGGCTTGCTGAAATAGGCAGGCAGCAGTTTGCTCATCATTTCTGCATCATCATCCCAGTTGGTAAAACAATCCTCCACATAATTTTCGAACTCTTCATTGGTTAGCAGGAAATCCGAAAAGATAAATTGCAGCATTTCCTTTTCCGATTTCCAGTTCCTGCCTTCTTCGGTAATATATTTTTTGTACTCCACCGTTTCCCTCAGTTCATAATACATTTTTCTCACCAGGTCGGTGTTTTTGAGCAGATGGAGTTTGTCAGCCTGTAGGGCCTTCTGGTATGACACGTCCTCCATGATCTTCCAGAGTAGTTCATTTCCTGCGAGTTTGGTATTTACATTCCGGTCTTCTTCATTGGGAAGATGTTTCGAAGATCGTATCAACGAATCGGTTTCTGCATAACGGGACAACTCGGTAATAAAATGGATAAGATATACAAGAAGCTGACGGGTCTGGTCAAAATGTTTCTGTAAAATTTTGATGGCATCGGACGGCATCGCTGCCTGATCCTGGGTTCCCATCATATACAACGTCTGCATTACCTTTACCCGGATATTTCTCCTGCTGATCATCTGGTAAGAACTTAATTGAGGCTGCGAAGATAAGGGATTTTGGCTGGGCATGTGAAATGGCGGGAGAAGGGGTGGGAGCAGTCATTTCCATGGGCCTGTCCCTCATTCCGCCTTACCGGTCATATCCGGATGGTCCCATATTCAGCCGGGTAACCTTTTTGCTTTCCCTTTTCGGGACATCCTGGGCTGAAAGAATGAAAATTTGGCACTTTATCCTAAAATATCCGCCTTCCACTGCCATGGTCACCTGCCAGCGGTGCCTCCGGACTGACAACTGTTCAATTTTTAGAGATTTTCGTGTAATTGGTATAAAATTAGTATAGCTTTGATGCCCTATTTCCCAATAGGGGGATTCATTTATTCACAAATCAAAATCAATACAATTATGGCTAAGAAGTTAAGCGTTACCCCATTGCATGACAGGGTAATAGTGAAACCGGCTCCTGCTGAAGAAAAAACAGCCGGTGGTATCATCATTCCTGATACAGCTAAAGAAAAACCCCAGCGCGGTACCGTTGTAGCTGCAGGTCCTGGGAAAAAGGACGAGCCGGTTACAGTTAAGATCGGAGATACTGTTCTTTACGGAAAATATTCTGGTACTGAGATCCAGATTGAAGGTGATGATTTTCTGATTATGAGAGAATCTGACATTTTAGCAATCGTATAAATCATTGACTGTCAGAAGGTAATCTGATATTGAATACCTTCCTGACCTGCTTTTTAACCACTGGCTTTCCAGACGGAATCAGCCGATTATTCATTAAATATCAAAAAACAGAAATATGGCAAAACAACTTTTCTTCGACATCGAAGCAAGAAATAAAATGAAAAAGGGTGTTGATGTCCTTGCCAACGCCGTAAGGGTTACACTGGGTCCAAAGGGCCGAAACGTAGTCCTTGAAAAGAAATTTGGTGCACCTTCTATTACCAAGGATGGTGTGACTGTTGCAAAGGAAATTGAACTGGATGATCCTATTGAAAATATGGGTGCCCAGATGGTAAAGGAAGTAGCTTCCAAAACGGCTGATATAGCCGGTGACGGAACTACCACCGCGACGGTACTGGCACAGTCAGTCATCAGCGAAGGTTTGAAGAATGTGGCCGCAGGTGCCAATCCCATGGACCTGAAACGCGGTATTGAAAAATCTGTAATTGCGGTCGTAGCCAATCTCAAGTCCCAGTCCCAGACAATCGGGAACGACAGCAAGAAGATTCAGCAGGTCGCCTCAATATCCGCCAACAATGATGAAACCATCGGAAAGCTGATCGCCGAAGCATTCGGAAAGGTGGGCAAAGAAGGTGTCATCACGGTGGAAGAAGCAAAAGGCACTGACACGACTGTCGATGTCGTTGAAGGTATGCAATTCGATCGTGGATATATTTCTCCCTATTTTGTAACAAACAGCGAAAAAATGGAAGCTGAGCTCCAGAATCCGTATATCCTGATCTATGACAAGAAAATCTCTGCCATGAAGGATATCTTGCATATTCTGGAGAAAGTAGCCCAGGGAGGTCGTCCTCTGCTGATCATTGCCGAAGACCTGGAAGGGGAAGCACTGGCTACACTCGTAGTCAACAAACTGCGTGGAACCCTGAAGGTAGCAGCTGTTAAGGCTCCCGGATTTGGTGACCGCCGTAAGGAAATGCTGCAGGATATCGCCATTCTGACCAAGGGGGTTGTTATCAGCGAGGAACAGGGATACAAACTGGAGAATGCAGACCTGAGCTATCTGGGAACGGCGTCCTCTGTAACCATTGACAAGGATAACACAACCGTTGTTGGTGGCAAAGGAAAGAAGGAAGACATCACTGCACGCGTTAACCAGATCAAGGCGCAGATAGAAGTAACAACTTCTGATTATGATAAGGAAAAATTGCAGGAGAGACTGGCAAAGCTGAGCGGCGGAGTTGCGGTTCTGTACGTTGGAGCTGCCACTGAAGTGGAAATGAAAGAAAAGAAAGACCGGGTTGACGATGCCCTGCATGCTACCCGTGCCGCCGTTGAAGAAGGGATTGTTCCGGGCGGTGGTGTAGCTTATATCCGCGCCGTAGAGGCCCTGGATAAATTAAAAGGAGCCAACGAGGATGAAGCTACCGGCATCAGCATCGTGAAACGTGCACTGGAAGAGCCTATCCGTCAGATTGTAGCCAACTGCGGTGTAGAAGGCAGTATCGTAGTACAGAAAGTGAAGGAAGGCAAGGCCGATTTTGGTTTCAATGCCCGCACAGAAGTATACGAAAACCTCTACAAGGCCGGTGTGATAGATCCCACCAAAGTTACCCGCATTGCCCTGGAAAATGCAGCTTCTATTGCAGGTATGTTGCTTACTACTGAATGTGTGGTGGCAGACAAACCCAAGAAAGAGGAAGCTCATGTGCATCCTGGTGGAGCACCAGGTATGGGCGGAATGGACTATTAATCATTCACCCGTCGCCAGATCCTGGCGAACCGGTACTCATAAGAATCCCGCTGCGCATATGCGTAGCGGGATTTTAGTTTTTTGCTATCTTCCCTAAAATATTGTTATGAGAAAATTGATTTTGTTTTTCGCGGTACTGCTTCATTTTTGTTCATTCGGACAGACACCGGTCATCATCGCCGTCAAGGCCGGTAAGTTAATCGACACGGAAAAAGGTGATATTCTGACCAACCAGGTCATACTGATTTCTGGTGATACCATTCAGGCTGTGGGTTCGAACCTGACCATACCCGCCGGGGCCAGTATTATTGATCTTTCCACGGCAACTGTACTGCCCGGTCTTATTGATTGCCACACTCATATTACCGCCCAGCCAGGAGAAAATTATTACGACGATATCTTCAGGAAATCTCCAATCGACTATGCGGTAACTGCCCATATTTATGCCAGGCGGACGCTGGAGGCAGGTTTTACCACCTGCCGCGATGTGGGCTCTCAGGCTTTCATCGATGTAGCGCTAAAAACTGCCATTAACCACGGCGACATTCCGGGACCCAGGCTGGTCGTTGCTACCCTGTTTATCGGATCCACGGGCAGCCATGGAGACCTGAATGGGTTTTCACCATTTCTTGACTGGAAACTCCCCAGCCAGATGTCCGGTGTGGCCAACGGGGTGGAAGAGCTTCGCAAGCAGGTCAGGTATAATATCAAATACGGGGCAGATGTAATCAAATTCGGTGCAAGCGCCGGAGTTCTGACGGAAGAGGAAAGCGTCGGTGCTCCCCAGTTTACCCAGGAAGAAATGAATGCCATTGTTTCGGAAGCCAGGCTCTGGGGAAAGAAAGTCTGCGCCCATGCCCATGGCACAGACGCAATCAAAATGGCAGTCCGTGCAGGCGTTGCGTCGATTGAGCATGGCAGTCTGCTCGATGACGAAGCCATCGCACTCATGAAAGAACACGGAACTTATCTGGATGCTGATATATATAACGACGAATACATCATGTCGGAATATAAGCGGCTTGGCTACCCTGAAAAGATCCTTAACAAAGAAAAATTGGTTGGACAGGCCCAGCGGGAAAGCTTTCGCAAGGCAGTAGAGGCAGGCGTGAAAATCAGTTTCGGGACAGACGCCGGTGTTTATCCGCACGGGTGGAATGCCAGACAGTTCAAATGGATGGTTAAATACGGGATGACCCCGATTCAGGCGATACAGGCAGCCACGCTGAATGCTGCCGACCTGCTCGGCTGGAAAAATAAGGTGGGATCCATCAGGCCAGGCAAATATGCCGATATCATTGCTGTGCAGGGAAGCCCGCTGGACGATGTTACCATTCTTGAAAAAGTGAAATTTGTCATGAAAGGAGGGGTTGTCTACAAAAATGTTTTCTGAGATTCTAATGGTTGGCCAACAGGGTCAATACTGCCCCACAGGCCGGTATTCTCCCCAAACAGTTCATGCAACATGAGCGGAACATTAAACAGGCCGGGGCAGCCAGGGGAAAAAAATTCGGGTGAGGTATACCGTTATCTGGCCCTGGGCGATTCTTACACCATCGGGGAAGGGGTGCCTCCTGCAGAGGGCTATCCGCGGCAAGCCGTCCAGCTTTTGAAGCAGGAAGGTTTCTTTTTCAGGGAACCATCGATTCTTGCGGTTACCGGATGGACAACCGGCGATTTGCTCAGTGCCGTTGAGAGGTGGGCGGTCCCGGAAGTTCCCTTTGACATCGTAAGTTTGCTGATAGGTGTGAACAATCAATACCAGGGAAGAACCCTTCAGGAATATGAAGAGCAGTTCATCCGCCTTCTTGCCATTTCCGGGGAATTTGCCGGACACAGGCCGGATCATGTTGTTGTACTTTCCATTCCGGATTATAGTGTAACCCCTTTTGGCAGGGCTTCGGCCAATCCCGTGGTTATCTCAAGAGGGATCGAATCATTTAATGAGGTCAACAGGAAATTGGCCATGCAACACCAGGTGCTTTACATCGACATTACCGGGGATAGCAGAGAAATTCCCGCGGATCAGGGGTTTATTACAGAGGATGGGCTGCATTATTCGGGAAAGCAGTATGCACGATGGGCGGCAAAATTGGCCATGGAAATTAAGACCATTATCAGACCAGTCAGTTAGCGTCCCCCATGTCAACTTTTGGCCAGATCAGCAATTGTTTTCTTCTCCAGAATCTTCAGGTTGGCATCGCGCACCTGGATCATGACTTCGTGAAGGCCACAGTGCCGTTCATCACAGTTTTTGCATTTCTGATAAAAATACAGACTCACACAGGGAAGCAGGGCGATGGGACCGTCCAGTAGTCTCATGATCGTAGCCAGGTAAACGTCTTTTGGGTTCTTGGCAAAATAGTAACCTCCACCTTTTCCTTTTTTACTTTCCAATATTCCGGCTTTCTTTAGTTCCAGGAGGATGTTTTCAAGAAACTTTAAGGGTATTTTCTTTTTTTTAGAAATTTCCGCGATCAGGACAGGTTCATCCTTTTCTTTTTCTGCCAGGTACATCAGGGCCTGAAAGGCGTACTGTGTTTTTTTGGAAATCATTCAGCAATTTTTAGTAGCACAAGTTAAATTTTTTCCCGGTATCAGGATATCCGTGAAGCTGCAGCCGGAAAAGGAAAATTAACCCAGAATTGAGACATATTCCTCAAGCGCTTTCTGCATGTTGAGGGGCTGTCAGAAACCAAGTACTTCCTTCATGGAGAACAAGCCTTTCTTGTTATGGATATATTCCGCAGCCAGGACCGCTCCCTGGGCAAACCCTTCCCGGCTGTGGGCTGTGTGGGTGATTTCGATGTCGTCCACCGGGGACCCATACCTGATTTTATGGGTACCTGGGGCCGGGTCTATACGTTCACTGATAATCTCCAGCTCCTCCGGGTTATCGCTGATATGGTTGACCCAGAGTTTCTTACGCGGAATCCGTTCAATGATCTGTTCAGCCAGGGTGATTGCAGTGCCACTGGGTGCATCTTTTTTTTGGGTGTGATGAATTTCTGTCATGGTCACTTCATATTCCGGTCTGGATTCCATGAGCCGGGCGAGGAGCCTGTTCACTTCAAAAAAGATGTTGACCCCTATGCTGAAATTGCTTGCATACAGCAGGGTGCCGTCTTTTTCCAGGCAGTATTTTTTTGCCGTTTCAAAATTTTCCAGCCATCCGGTGGATCCGCAAACCAGCGGAATACCTGCCTGAAGGCATTTCATCACATTTCCGAATGCACTTCCAGGGCCTGTGAATTCAATTGCCGCATCGGCCTTTGAGAGGTTGGCAGCGTTCAGTTCATCCAGGTTATCCAGGTCAATTTTGAGCACCACATGATGGCCTTTTTTTATTGCAACAGCCTCAATGGCTTTGCCCATCTTCCCGTACCCGATCAATGCGATTTTCATGTAATGGCATTTTTCCCGGCGACAGATCTTTTCCAAATGGTTGCCGGATAAAAAAATTTTTGCCGAATGTAAGTATAAACCTCTAAAGGCGCAAAGGAATTAAGCAGGGCTAATTGAGGAGATTCAATGTTTTTGGTCTTGGCTTGTGGATGTCAAATACAAGGCTTACCGACGCAGTTGGATTTGGCCCCGGCAAAAAATTGGGCCGGACATGAAAGCTGAGGTCGTTGTTTACGTTAAAGTCCTTCAGGTGGGCGTCTACCGTGGCATCCACGATCTGCAACCCCCAGAACAACAGGAAAAAGAGAACAGAATAGTCCTGGTCCTTCCTGAATTCATTGCGGTAATTGATGATGCTGTTGGTGGCTCCAGCATCCACAAGAGGGCGCAATTTAGGATCCACGGCATTTAGACTGTCCCCCTTGCTTCCGTTGATCGTCACAGCAAGCGCATACTGCGTTTTTTCATACCATGATTTATTGTAAAAATAGGTGTAGGCGGGAATTCCGAGAGCGACATAAACAATCGGTACTTTCCAGTATTTCTTGTTGTACACCTGACCCAGGCCGGGAAGGATGGCTGAATAAATGGTGGCCTTATGAGGATCGTTTTTCTTTTTCCTGGATGAATCTTTTTGGTAGGCAGTATCCTTTGCCGGGGCAGCCGCGGACTTGGAGAGTGCGGCAGCGGAATCATTCTTTAGAACAACAATTGAGTCTTTCTTCTGCGACCAGCCGGTGATGTGAAAAAAGAGAAGGCAGCCAACAAAAAGAAGGTACTTTACCATTGTCTCAAAATGTCTTAGGTTACTGAAACACCCAGTTGATCCAGTATCTTGTTTAATTCTTGTAATGAATAATACTCAATCGAAATACTTCCTGATCCCTTTTTGCTGTGATTGAGTTTTACCCGGGTGCTGAAATGGGATGCTAAGTTATCTTCTATTTTCTTGAATGCCGCTGGCAGCGCAGGTTTTACCGAATTTTTAACAGGACCCTCGCCCTTGTATATTTTTCTCACAAGCTCTTCTGTCTGTCTTACTGACAGTGCTTTGTTCTTGATTTCCGCAAACAGATAAAGCTGTTTGTCTACTGTGTCAACATTGATCAGGGCGCGTGCATGCCCCATGGAGAGTTCGTTGTTTCGAACAGCCAACTGGATATCCGGGGGAAGCTTCAGCAGGCGCGTATAGTTGGCGACGGTACTTCTTTCTTTTCCCATTCTTTCTGCAACCTGCTCCTGGGTGTAGTTGAGTTCATCCATCATCCGCTTGTAACTGAGGCCGATTTCCATGGCGTTCAGGTCCTCACGCTGTAAGTTCTCCAGCAAAGCCAGTTCCAGCAATTGATGGTCATTGGCCTGTCGTATGTAGGAAGGTATGTCCTTCAGGTCAGCCATCCTGGCCGCGCGGTATCTGCGTTCCCCGGAAACCAGGCGGTATCTCCCCGTTGGAAGCTTGGCTACGGTGATGGGCTGGATAATGTCATGCATCCTGATGGAGGCAGCGAGTTCTTTGAGTGAGTTCTCATCAAAGTCGTGCCTGGGCTGCTTCGGATTGGTTTCAATCAGGTCAAGGGGAATGCGCAGGATTCCGGTGACAGCTTCCACCACACCGGTTTTTAATTCTCCCGAAGTGGTTTTCAGATCGGTGTCAATACTTTGAAGCAGCGAGCGGATTCCTTTTCCCAGTGCTTCTTTATCTTTTTTGTTCGGAGTTGTCATTTTCATTTGTTTGCTGTCAAACCTTGGGCTGGTGGCCGGCTCTGCAGAAGGATAAACCAGGCGGGATTCTGCTGTCACCGGTGAGAGCCTGATGCAGATGCTCTATTCCAGAATACGTTCTTCCTGTTTTATCTTGGTCATATTGTTTTTCTGCAGAACTTCCTTGGCCAGGTTGAGGTAATTGACGGAACCTTTGCAGTAGGCATCATACAAAATGACGGGTTTGCCGACGCTGGGAGCTTCACTGATTTTGGAATTCCGGTGTATAATTGTATTGAAAACGATCTCATCAAAGTGTTTGCGGACCTCGCTCACCACCTGGTTGCATAAACGAAGACGACCGTCATACATGGTCATTAATATGCCTTCAATCGTAAGGCTGGTATTGAGCCGGCTTTGCACGATCTTAACGGTATTGAGCAGTTTGCCCAGCCCTTCCAGGGCAAAAAACTCGGTCTGGACCGGAACAATCACAGAGTCCGCCGCAGTAAGGGCGTTGACCGTGATCAGGCCGAGGGAAGGGGAGCAGTCGATGATGATGAAGTCATATTCACCTTTTATGGGTTGGAGGATGCCTTTCAGGACGCTTTCTCTGTTGGGATAATTGATCATCTCTATTTCAGCGCCGACCAGGTCAATATGGGATGGCAGAATTTCAAGATTGGGTATATCGGATTTCAAAATGACGTCCCTGGCAGTGGTGTTGTTGACCATGCAGTCATACAGGCTCTGTGTAATGTTATGCAGGTCAAAACCAAGACCAGTTGTACTATTGGCTTGCGGGTCAGCGTCTACCAGCAGGGTTCTGAACTCCAGTACGGCCAGGCTGGCTGCCAGATTGATGGCAGAAGTGGTTTTTCCAACCCCTCCTTTTTGATTTGCAACACCGATTGTTCTTGCCATACACTTGAATTCCGCCCTGGCGGAGTGTTTTTGGGTTTTCAAAATGTAAAAATAAATATATAAGCCATTTGTTAACTTGACTTCAGTAAAGATGTCTCCAATTGATAAAACGACAAAATTTAGTTTTGCCCAATCCTGCCTGTAGTTCAGGCTGAACCGTTCCGGATAAGAAAGCGGGGGCACCGGGTTCCGGTAGCAAATTCCAGGTTGGCAAAAATAAGGGTTCATCCTAAATTGCAGAATATTCTTGCTTTTGCCGTCACCGAACCAACATCAACATGTACCTCATCGTTTCCGGGACTAACCGGGCTGACAGCTACACCATCAAGGTTGCCCGCCAATACCAACAACTGATGTTACAAAAGGGGTCAGATTCAGCCCTTCTCTCGCTGGAAGGGTTGAATGTTTTGGATCGCAATCCCCATTATGAAAAAATAGAGAGGGAGATGCTTATACCGGCAGAGAAATTCATTTTTATAGCACCGGAATACAACGGCAGTATCCCCGGGGTGCTGAAGTCATTGTTTGATATATCCGATGTGAGGAAAGCATGGGCCGGGAAAAAAGCCCTTCTCACAGGAGTATCAACGGGGAGGGCAGGCAATCTCCGCGGGATGGAACACCTGACCGGTATCCTGCATTACCTGCGGGTAGTGGTTCATCCCAACAAATTACCGATTTCCATTGTTGACAAATTGTTTGATGATACGGGTCATATTGCTGACGGGCCCACCCTGGCTGCCATCAGCAATCAGCTCGACGAATTCGTATCCTTCTGAGCAAATGGTTTTTTTGACTTTCACCTAAAATACCTCGCATGCGTAATTCAGGATTCATCTGGATCATTATCTGCATCATGGGCTTGCTTGACCTCTATGTTTTTCAGGCAGTGAAACTGGTCAGCCAGGGGGCATCTCCCCGGACCAGGCTATCGGTTTTCATTATTTACTGGGTGGTATCTGCCTTCGTCCTGATACTGCTTGCCCTGCTGCCGGTCCTCAATTTTGATGCATGGCCAAGGAGCCTGCGCAATTACCTGTTTGCCACGATTGTTGGTCTTTTTTTTGCCAAACTGATCGGTGCTGTTTTTTTTCTGCTGGACGACCTGCGAAGAGGTATTCAGTGGGCAAGCGGAAAATTATTTTTCAGGAATACCGAAGGGGAAAACCTGGACAGTGGTGGGATCACCCGATCCGTTTTTTTGAGCTGGATGGGTCTGGGTGTGGGCGGCGGACTTTTCTCCACCCTGGTCTATGGCTTCAGCAACAAATACAATTACCAGATCCGCAGGCTGAAACTGTCTTTCGACAACCTGCCGGCCTCTTTTCGCGGACTCAGGATAGTACATATTTCTGATATCCATTCGGGAAGCTTCACAAACAAACCTGCGGTACAAAAAGGGGTGGATAAAATACTCGGTGAAAAACCGGACATCATCCTGTTCACGGGGGACCTCGTTAATGACAGGGCTACCGAAATGACAGACTATATGGATGTCTTCAGTCAATTGCGGGCACCCATGGGGGTATTTTCGACACTGGGCAATCATGATTATGGAGATTACGCCACGTGGGACAGCCCCGAGGCAAAGCGTGCCAACCTGGAACATCTCAAACAGATTCACGGTCAACTGGGGTGGAGACTGCTGATGAATGAGCATGTGGTGCTGGAAAAGAATTCCGAACAGATCGCCCTGATCGGAATTGAAAACTGGAGTGCCAAAGCCCGGTTCCCAAAATTTGGTAAGATGAATCTTGCCTATCCGGGAGCAGAAAAATATCCTTTTAAGATCCTGATGAGCCATGATCCCAGTCACTGGGACGCCGAGGTACGTCCCAAATATCCCGACGTCGACCTAACTCTGGCCGGGCACACCCATGGCATGCAATTTGGTCTTGAATTCCCAGGGTTCAAATGGAGCCCGGTTCAGTACGTGTACAGGCAATGGGCTGATCTGTATGCGGAAGGGAAACAAAAAATTTACGTGAACCGGGGTTTCGGCTTTATCGGCTATCCGGGAAGGGTAGGGATATTGCCTGAAATTACCGTAATAGATTTGGTCTAGATTTTTTTTCTTTCCTTTGCACGCTAAACTGAATTGAATAATTAACTATCCCGGAACAATATTCGTTTCTTGTCTCCGTTGATTCCTGCAAAAAAGAGGACTGATCATACAATTGCAGTCATGCCTCATTACTCTTTCCTGTGGATCTCACCAAATCATGTTTATACCAGGATGTAGTATTAACGAACTATTAAGGGATTTTAACAGACTGCTGCCAGTCAATTAAGAAACTTAAAAATATATTTGAAACTTAAAAGCCCAAATCAATAAATATGAAAACAAGATCTGCCTTCTTCGTGCTCTCTCTGATTGTTCTTGGTTGTATCCACTCCCAGGCCCAGGGTTTTCACCTGGGGTTCAAAGGAGGAGCAAATATTGTAAAGATTGACGGACAGTCTTTTGACCAGTCCTTTAAATTTGGGTATAGCCTTGGAGCCTTTGCGGAACTAAAC
>Ga0318562_10000122_pt1 | contig 35092 bp, 30 predicted proteins | sample GRESIP066b5f18_FD_203688 | JGI IMG/M metagenome (GOLD analysis project Ga0318562, IMG submission 203688) | Tropical soil microbial communities from Luquillo Experimental Forest, Puerto Rico - GRE.SIPMG.066b5f18 | ecosystem: Environmental > Terrestrial > Soil > Tropical forest > Bulk soil... | reverse complement strand
CTGGACGAAATTGACTGGAAAGAAATCCAGAAGCAGGTAATGGCGAACGATAAGAAGGTCAACTTCGACAAGCTGCAGGAACTGATCAACCAATCCCTTCGCCAGTTGGACTGGGATAAGATAAACCGGGATGTCCAGCTTAACCTGAGCCAGACGGAACAAAGAAAGATCGACCGCGATATCCGGCTCCAGCTGGAAACCCTCAAAAGACTGGAAACCAGAAATAGCCAGCAGGCATTGCGGTTGCGGACAAACATTAATGAAGACCAGTTGAGGCTCCAAAGATTAAGAATGAGAAATCAGGTGCAAACCATCCGTAAGGCTGAAGAAATGATCAGGAGAAAGTATAAGGTCGTCTATATCTGACCGGTGCTTTTTTTTCCATTCTTTCCCGGAAAGTATAAATTGATGATGCCTGCTTTCCCGGGCATCGCAGGAAATTCCCTACCTCCAGGTTTGCCCGGTGGCTGCCCGGCTGACAGCTAAGAATATTCCCCAGGCAAAGGATAAACTTTCTCGCAGGTAAACATTTAATTTTTCCCAGGTTATTTCTTCCCGAGTCACTTTTTATTTGGTGGAGAATCATTTTTGAGGGTGGCACCAGGCCCGTCCAGGCCCCCGTGCCCTATAGATCCTTGAGGAAAATAAAAACAAAGCCCCATTGGGCATGAACCCAAGCAGAAAAAAAATGCCCCTGCCTCAGCTTGGAATTCTTAGGAGCCCAGGGTCGACCATTCGACAAGATATTGAAAGGCCCCCTATTCCGGATAAGGATCTGCAGGCGCCAGGGCTTAGGTCCAGGGAATTCCTTCTGTCTCGTACCCCCCCTAGGGGGCATACCCAGCTTGCGAAACATTTTCCACAGACCTGGTTCCTAAGGATTATCCTGTCAGCAGCATCCCCGCATTCCGGCCTTCACAAAACAGGAGATCCAGCACGGAAAGGTTGGGCAAAAATCCCAGTCGCTCTTCAAAAACCTGCCGGTATTTTACCACAGGGTATTGAAAGTAATTTTTTGGGAGGATTTGATTTCTTCTGTCAATATGGCTCCCAGGATCATATTGGACCTGATAATTTTCGGAGAACGAAATTCCTGAATTGAGCCCCAATTTTTCCATCGTCCATTCAAAACAAATGATGTTCCAGTCAAACAGGTGAGAGACTCTTTTTTGAAAAAGAGCAATAAGATCTTCCCTGTAATGATCAAACCAGGGAGAACGGTTGTAGGAAGACTCAATACTTTTCCAGTGCTGCGCCTGCCAGTTTTTTCTCTTGTCAATACGCACTTCTTTTATCCGCATTTTCTGATCCCTGCCTTTCTCTAGCGGAATACTCAGTGATATAATACCGTTGGCCCCGGCAACCAGAGTCCGGTTGCGAAAGCTCATTTTTTGATAGGTTTCATATTGCTCAAATATTATATGTGAATAACCATTTAAATTTTTATAGAAACTAACAGGCGGAAAATATTGAATTTCAGAAACCAGATTCATTTTTCTCTAAAATTTATTCGTTTTGTCTAACTGTTTCAAAATTGGCCCCACTTTTCACTCTTCCCATACAGCATTAGTATATATTTAAAGATTAGGTATACTAATATAATTGATTTATTATTAATATTTTATAACAAAAAATAATTGCTATTGAAATTACTGTGTCATTTTGGAAGAATAAAACACCTGAACCTGCAAAAAAGCCAAAATCGTTAGCACATAAAAATACCCAATTATACTTTTTCAAATCACAATTTTTCTTCTCGAATTCTTTAGTGAGAAAAAGGGCCCTTCCCTTCCACTCCCCTCCTCGCAAGATTGGTGCCTTGCCATCAGCCGGGTGGGGATCATGGAGTAACCAGAAAATTGAATTTATGGAAGTCTCCTAACTGTCAGGGCCGGATCCCAGGATTTAAAATATCATGCTGGACAGCCGCAGGGGGGTAGTGGTTTTTGCTTCAGCCCATCGCTTCCTTACGGCCGGAACAGACAGAAAGGGAATTTTTCACGAGGATGGTAAATCAGGATTTGCAGAAGTTTGGAGCCAGGGCGAGAGTTAACTACGATTAGAGTACCTGCCAAGTTGACTGTATACCGGTCAGGGATACCTTCTTACCAGACGCGATCGATGAATGGGTGTAGTCCTGACCAGATCTCTCTGGATCATTTTGAGTCTGAAATGGCGCTTGAATCCCTGGCTTTTCGGTTTGAATGGAACCCCCGGAATCTGGCTCAGGTCGTTAAGAATTCTCGATGGTTGATGATCTTTTCCAGAGCGTGGAATTCAGATAAATCATCGTGGCTACAAAACCGCTCCAACCGGTCTGGTGACTGGCTCCTACACCCCTGCCGGTGCGGAAAGAAAAAGGTTCTGTAGAAGGCAATGGCAAGTGTCGGATCCGTGGGTTAGCCAAATTTAAAATAGAATGAAAAGGTTCCTTCAATAAAACTTTTTTGCGGGGATGACTTACCTCTTAATCCGCACGGACTCAGGCATTACAACCTGATGGATCAGCCGATATTTGATACATAAATGACTACCTTTCCTGCGATTTGGGATGATACCGTTAGAAGTGAACCCAACTGATCAGCCAAGTTTTACCGGAACGATCATCAAATACAACCCCCGATGGAATGGATTATCATTTTCCTAATCATTGGCTTTATCATGTATGGATGGAGTTATCGCGATAAGAATGATGATAGCGGAAAAAAGCGCTAAACGTTTCTTCCTTGCTATAAGCCTGTTTCAGGAACTTCACCGGTAAGGAGAGGGGCTTATCGCGCTCCAGCCCCCGTCTATAACCAGGCTCTGCCCCGTGATATGTCTAGCCTCCCTGGAAACAAGGAAGAGGGCAGCATGGGCTATATCATGGGTGGTACCGGGACGGCCATCCGGAGTAATTTCCGACCAGGTCTTTTCGTAATCCGGGTCATCCACGGTCCTTTCGGTCAGCGTAGCGCCGGGTGCGATAGCGTTGACGCTGATATGGAAGCCGGACAATTCTATGACGAGGTTCCGGGCCAGCATCTCCACGGCAGCCTTGGTCATGGAATAGGCCGCAAGATTCTTATGGGCCTGGTGACCGGTTACAGAGGACATAAAAAGAATGCTTCCACCGCTCTGCTGCCTTCTCATCTGGAGGGCTGCCTGCTGGGCCAGAAAAAAGGTCCCTCCCAGGTTCACCTCCATGACCCTGGAAAAGGATTCTGCAGGATAGGTCAGAAAATCTCCAAAAAGGGTAATTCCGGCATTGGCGATGGCTATATCGAGTTTTCCAAAGTTATCCATTGCATAGCTTACCATCCTTCCAATCATCTCCAGATCTGATGCATCTCCGGCCAGGCCATGGCATAGGCCTCCCTCCGCTCTGATCCTATCCGATGCTTTGGCCGCCAGATCAGGAACCATGTCGTTTAAAATGACAAAGGCCCCACTCAGTGCGAGTTGGCGGCAGATTTCAAAGCCTATCCCCTGTCCTGCCCCGGTAACTATCGCAACCTGGTTTGCAAACAATTTGTTTCCCATATGCAACCGTTTAGAATATCAATGAGAATCGCGCGTTACGGAGCTTCCTGACATTCCCCTGAGAAAATCCAGGTCTGCACCAAGATCCGCCTGTTGAACATGTTGCCTGTATAAAGACACATATCCCCTGCCAACATCAGGTCCGCCCACATGCTGCGTCATTTTGCGCCTTTCCAGCTCCTCCGCCGAAACTTCAAGGTTCAGAATCCGGTTTGTCACATCCAGCACAACGTAGTCACCATTGCGGATAACCGAAAAATTACCTCCCTGCGCAGCTTCCGGCGAGACGTGAAGAACAACCGTTCCAAATCCTGTGCCGCTCATCCTCCCGTCCGAGATACGGACCATGTCGGAAACGCCTTCTTCCAGCAATTTTTTGGGAAGTCCCATATTCCCCACTTCCGGCATCCCGGGATATCCCTTGGGTCCGACATTTTTTAGGACAAGCACATTTGTCTGGTCCACTTCGAGCTCAGGATCGTCAATTCTCGCCTTATAGTCTTCAATGTTTTCAAATACAACCGCCTTTCCGCGATGTTGCATAAGCCCGGGAGTCGCTGCAGCCGGTTTGATGACTGCCCCGGTCTCTGCCAGGTTTCCTTTGAGAACGACAATTCCGGAAATGCTATTGAAAGGTTCATAGATCGTGGAGATGACATTACGATCAAAACATTCTGCAGTCTGGTAATTTTCAAAAATGGTTTTGCCATTCGCAGTAATGCAATCCTGATGAAGATGGGTGTGCAATTCTTTCATGACCGCCGGCAGGCCTCCGGCATAATACAGATCTTCCATAAAGAAATCCCCGGCCGGCTGAATATTGGCAATTAGCGGTATTTTGGAAGAAAACCTGTCAAAATCCTCCAGCAAAAGAGGCACACCTATTCTGCCGGCAATGGCAAGCAGATGGATGACAAAATTGGTCGACCCTCCGATGGCCGCATTGATTATGATTGCATTTTCAAATGCCCGGCGGGTAAGTATATCAGTAAGGCAAAGGTTTTCCCTGACCATCTCTACTATGCGCAGCCCGGTCATCTGGGCCAGGACCTTACGCCTTGAATCCACTGCGGGAATTGCGGCATTTTCAGGAAGGGAGAGTCCGAGGGCTTCCACCATGCAGGCCATGGAGGAAGCTGTACCCATTACCGCACAGTGACCCCTGCTCCGGCACATGCAGGCTTCTGCCACTCCAAACTCCTCCTGGCTCATGGCTCCCTTGCGGAATTCCTCGTCAAATCGCCAGACATCACTGGTGCCAATGTCTTTTCCCTTATATTTTCCTGTTAGCATGGGGCCGCCGGATATAACGATCGTCGGAATATTTACACTGCAGGCCCCCATCACCAGGGAAGGCGTTGTCTTGTCGCAACCACAGAGCAGCACCACCCCATCCAGGGGATTGGCCCGGATGGATTCCTCGACATCCATACTGACAAGGTTCCGGTAGAGCATCGCGGTGGGTTTTATCAGCGTTTCACCGAGCGACATCACCGGGAACTCCACTGGAAATCCGCCGGCTTCCAGTATCCCCCTTTTGACCGATTCAGCCAGTTCCCGGAAATGAGCATTACAGGGAGTCAGTTCGGACCAGGTATTGCAGATGCCAATCACCGGCCTGCCGTCGAATTCATATGCAGGTATGCCCTGGTTTTTCATCCATGCCCGGTAAATGAAACCATCCTTCCCCGTTTTGCCGAACCAGTTTTGGCTGCGTAATTTTTCTCGCATTTTATGAAAGTATTAAAAACTGGTTATTTTATACCTGAATGTTTCCCATCCTTCGTTAAAACAAAGATATAAACCAACTCCCGGCTGCGTGAAATTCTTCCGGAAGCCTGCATTCAGACAGGAGGAATTGTCCTGAGACCACCGATTTAGAATTTGTAAGATATACCAAAAATTATCCCGTAATCAAAATTGCCGCTATTGGGAGAGGGCGGCTTGCTGTCATAACTGGAATAAGGCGTGAGGGTCAGGTTAAAATACCTGATAATTTCCCAGTTGATGCTGGTATTCCCGTCAATCCGGGTTCGGCCCTGATCCGTAATGCTGAAATATGCCGTCGGTGTTGTACTGATCTGAAGATTGGGGTGCTGAAATTTATAGAAATTGAAGCGCAGCATGACGGGCACTTCCAGTAGAACCCCGCTAAACACCCCGGAAGTGCTTTTCTCCTCCGAAAATGACATGCCGGTGATGAGGAGTAACTGAAGGTCATCCATTACGACGATCTTATTTCCCCCACCGATCAGTTCCTGGTAGCGTCGTGCGAGAGACAGTTCCAGGTTCCGCTGGTATTGCAACATACCTGCAAAGAACCAGCCTTTGGCCAGATCATAGGCCGAAAAAAGCTGGAGATTTTCATTGTCCCGTGAATATTTGGACGAATCTATTGATCCCAGTTCCGAGGCCTGCAATTGCCAGTCAATATGCCTGGTAGCAAACATTATCGTTGTGCTCAGATTGACCTGGCCGATATTGCTCGATCTGCTATAACTAAGTCCGGCCGACAGGCTGCCATGTAATCTCTTGAAAAAATTCCTTTCAAGGGAAATCAACTCATAGATGTCGACAATGGGAACCGGAAATGATAATGACTTGTCTTTTTTCAAAAGGGTATCAACCGGGATAACGATAATCCAGCCATTCCTGTCTGACACTTCAAATCTGCCTTCGTAAATCTTTTTATCAACGGTTTCAATCTTAAATTTATGGACGATACGGAGTCTTCGGATCTTGTAAAGCTTTACGTGCAGAAGTTTCAGGTCTATGTCATCAATCGTGATGACTCCCAGACTGACCTCCTGCACATTGCCTATGAGAATCTGCCCATTGTACATATATATGGAGTCTCTTTGCTGGGCAAATGGTTTTCCAGCCACCACAGTCAGCAAATTACTAATGATGAACAGCCCTCTGAGCATATGTTTCAGCTCAACCTCCATTGACCTACAACATTATCTTAGAAATGAGTATGCAGCTTTAGAGACCCTTGACAAGGGTTAATACGCCAAAGAAATATAAAAATAAATTTATTGATTGTTGCAGTCATTTTGCCTCAGATTTGTTTAATTTTATACCACTTGCAATTTGTTTACCCTGTCTATTTCCCCTCCCCTTCTGATTTTCCAATACCCTCAGGAAATTTCATAGTAACCTGAACAAGGCCGTATTTTTATGTTGATCATCTGCTTGTCGCCACCAACAGGTTATGGAAGACAGTTTTGTATAGGTCAGCGACTCATAAAAGAAAATAGCCGTAAGCCTTGATCAAATAGGCATCTTATCGTTTGGCTTCATACACAGGCTCCATAGAGCTCCACGATTAAAGCCTGAATCCCTAAACCTGAAAGTGGGGTTTGCGTGCGGGTATGTTGTTAGGGAAAGGGATATCCATCCTTTTATCATGAACTGGCGGACAGGGTTAAGCCTGCTTCTTTTTCCTGTCCAGGCATCACTCTCAGGCCTAGGGTATTGAATCACCTGAGAACCCGGTTGACCTACAGCAATCATCTACCTGGGGATATACATGGGATCCCTTCCCCTACGGAGCTACCTTGCAGCAAATTGAAGCCGCAAAATTTAAGTAGGAAATCAGCAGGTACGTCAACCGATTTTTTAAAAAATGCAAGGAGGTAATTATTATACATGTGGATAAGAATCCTTTCCGGGAGAAAATCAAAGAAATATTGTTGGGGCCCAATGATGCGAGCGACGGTCAGTTGCGGAAATCGGGGTCACTGACATAGAACTCGCGCGGAAAGGTATCGGATACCTCTTTTGAAAATGACTGGAATTTGGAATAATTTTGAGATTTAAACGAGGCTTTTGGCGAAACTCGCCCCCTAAATTGTCTAATATTATGAGAGACTATCTCTAACTGGCCTGGCAGGGATGTCAAATTAATCTGACCCGTTCCGGCAAGATACCCGATAATCCATTTGTCCGAAGCTGTGGATTCCCCCCTTTTTATTTCCCTGACCGTGATCATTCATACCATATCCGGTCGAAATTACCGGATGTCAAGCAAGTTGGTAGCTATTCAACAGATGATTCGTGGATTTGATGAACTGTTGAATCACCAATCCCCTTTGTAAAACATAAATTTCTGCAGCTAACCTAAATGGTCACCAGCTGCCTCAGAATAAGGAAGAACACTGTTGGAAATCTCCTATGGAACCGGACGATTCCAGAATTCCTTTGTTAAGTCCGGGGAGTCAGACAGGCAGCCTTACATAAATGGAGATCAAACCAGGATGACTATCCTGGCCTAAAATTGGTTCTGACCGGCATTGGTTTGCTACTGGTTTTAGGCGATAATCCTTTGAAGGCCTTTTAAGCCCCATGCTCAGCACCTTTAATACCCACACAAAATGAAACAGATCTATTGCTTTTATGTGATCATCCTGTCATTCATGATTTTGATGTATTCCTGCGAACCCGCCCTGCAGGTAACAAGTGATTATGACAAAACGGTCAACTTCCAGCCTTATAAAACCTACCAGCTAGTCCAGGTGGATGTGCAGCACCAGTCCATCAGCCAGTTAAACCAGACAAGGATCATCAATGCTGTCAGATCAGAGATGACCAGGAAAGGATTCCAGGAGTCAGTTGATGCGGACCTGAAAGTGAATGCTGCGGTCATTATGCAGGATAAAAAATCTGTTACGGCAAATACGGATTATTACGGGTATGGCGGTTATTACCGTCCATATATGTGGGGCGCCGGAATGACCAGCAGTTCCACTACCTATAGTGTGCAGAATTATAAGGACGGATCCCTGATCATTGACGTTGTGGATTCCAAGACCAACAAGCTGGTCTGGGAAGGGATTGGCAACAAGGAAATAGACAAGCCCGCTACCGATCCGGATAAAGCCATCAGTGACGCAGTCGCTTCGATCATGGCCAGTTTTCCTCCGGGTGCCCAAAAGAAAAAATAATGAGGATGGAGCCAGGGGGTTTGATATGCGGAGGGATGAATATTATGGAAGCCCTGGCCCGTCCCCATCCTCTCAACTGTTTGGATTGTCCATCTGGGCCTACCGAGCCGGCCAGGTTCCCGGCAACCAAATATAAATTGTCAACCATATGTCAGCCCCACGCAGAAGATTTACTGTTGAACAAAAGCTGGAAATCCTGCAACAGGCAAAACAGTCAGGAATCATTGCTGCGCTCCGCAGGCATAACCTCTCCTACAGTGTATTTCACCGCTGGAAAGAAAAACTTTCAGAACAGGGAAAAGATGTATCTCCAAAAAAGATGAGTGATCATGTGAATACGCGGCTGAAGGAATTGCTCGACGAAAATGTTCTGCTTAAAAAAATCATCGCCAACCAGGTCATGCTGCTGGAATTAAAAGAGGAAGAATTGCGAAACAGAAAGCCATGATTATCCGGATTGTTGAACTAAACGTATGAAATTAAACTTGGAAATATGAAACACCTTAAACTAGAACTCAGCATCTGGCTTGTCTTGCTTTTGAATCTGGCTCAGGCTCAAATGAAACCGAATATACTTGTCATATTCGGCGACGACATTGGCATCCCACAGATAAGTGCCTATACTATGGGTATGATGGGATACCGTACCCCGAATATCGACCGCATTGCCAAAGAGGGGGCTATTTTTACTGACGCCTACGGCCAGCAAAGTTGCACTGCTGGACGGGCGTCTTTTATTCTGGGGATGGAGCCATTTCGAACCGGTCTGCTGACCATTGGAATGCCCGGAGACCCACATGGAATTACGGCATGGATGCCAACCATTGCCGAAGTTCTAAAAACCCAAGGATATATATGCGGCCAGTTTGGCAAAAACCACCTCGGGGATCATGATGAACATTTACCTACCAACCATGGGTTCGATGAGTTTTATGGCAACCTCTATCACCTGAATGCGGAAGAAGAGCCGGAGGGATATTTCTATCCGAAAGACCCCGAATTCAAAAAGAAATACGGACCCCGCGGAGTCCTCCACACCTTTGCCAATGCCGACGGAACCCAGCGGATCGAGGACACGGGCCCGTTGAATGTAAAACGCATGCCTACTGTGGACGAAGAGTTTTTGGGAGCGGCCAAGAATTTTATTGACAGGCAGGTCAAAGCAGGCAAGCCCTTCTTTGTATGGTTTAACTCGACGCGTATGCATGTTTTCACCCATCTGAAGCCGGAATCGGTGGGCAAGACCGGGATGGGTCTCGAAGCTGACGGGATGGCTGAACATGATGCCATGGTGGGAGAATTGCTGAAACAACTGGACGACCTGGGGGTTGCGAACAATACTATAGTGGTTTATTCAACAGACAACGGAGCGGAAATTGCCCTATGGCCGGATGGCGCGATGACACCGTTCAGGGGTGAAAAAGGAACAACCTGGGAAGGAGGTTTCCGCATACCCATGATGGTAAGATGGCCTGGAGTGATCAAGCCGGGAACGGAGTGCAATGAAATCATCTCCCTGATCGACTGGTTCCCGACGTTAAGCGCAGCAGCCGGTGCCGGGGATATCAAACAAAAAATGATGACCGGGTTTACAGTGGGCAAAAAGAATTTCAAGGTCCATCTCGATGGATACAACTTCATGCCTTATTTCCAGGGAGCTGAAAAGAAAGGACCGCGAGATGCCATCTATTACTTTGACCAGGGAGGAAATCTCAACGCTATCCGCTGGAACGACTGGAAGGTCAGTTTCGCCGTCAATTCTCGCGGAAACATTGCGACAGCAACCCGTGAAGTAACTGCCTGGGCTACCATGACCAATCTCCGGATGGATCCCTATGAGCGGGGATTGGAAGAGGGCGGAGAAGCAATCAAATTTATAGGCCAGCAAATGTGGCTTCTTGTACCCATTCAGGGAAAGGTAAAGGAGTTCTTCGCAGATTTTGACAAGTATCCTTTTCAAATGGGTAGTTCCCTCAATGCGGCTGGGATCAACTATGGCCTGCTGAGGCAGGAAGACGCACTGAAGAGATTGAAAGAGCTCGAACGCCTGTCCGCCCCGGGGCAATAATATTTACAGGTCTGGTTATAATCCCCGAACCAGAGGGGACATCATGCTTACGGACAGTGGGAAATTCGGCGGGAAGCAGGGGCAACCTGTGGGTTCAGACAGGTCACGTTTCGACTGCGGGGGCAACCCTGCACGATACAGAACCTCTGCAGGCCAGGCCCGTGTCATCCTTAGTGAAGCTGGTGCCACAACGACAAAACCAATAACGGTAAAGTAAATGCGGGTCATGACGGAAATGTATACAAGAAAGACCAGGCTGGTGCCTGGAGCCAATACAACCAGAACGGAGGCTGGAACAAGGTTAATAACAACGTAGCCAACCAGCAGAAACTTGGCGGCTCCGAACAGGCACGCAACAGGGGGCAAATGCAGTCAAACCGCTTTCAGAATTTTCAACGGGGAGGAGGAGGTTTTGGCGGAGGTGGCTTCCGGGGCAGAAGATAAACAAACCCGGCTTACCTGATATCGGAGAATTCGTGAGGCGGAGCACCGTTACGAGCGGCTTACACAATCGTGAAAATATTAGTTACCGGTTAATCCCGACTCATGACCTGAAAACCTTTATCACATTCTTAAGAATCAAAAAACAGAAATTATGAAAAGTTTCCCCACAGCAATCCCCCCTTTCTTGCTGCTTTCAGCTGTTCTTCTGCTTGCCGCAATGGCCTGTAATCAACCATCGAGCTCAGGGAAATCAGGTAATGCTACGGACACAGGAGCGTCCATGGCGGGTGGCGTTGACCGCAGCGTACTGCCCTTCCCTGATCTCCAGTTTCATGGGAAAATCGACAGCAACGCAGATCAATCGCAACCCGATTTCCCCAAAGAAGTCGAAGCCCCTGCAGGTGCTCCCAATGTCCTGCTCATTCTGACAGACGATGTTGGGTACGGGGCTTCCAGCACCTTTGGCGGCCCGATCCAGACACCGACCTTTGACAAACTTGCGGCCAGCGGACTTCGCTATAATGAATTTCATACAACCTCACTGTGTTCTCCTACAAGGGCCGCCCTGATTACCGGCCGAAACCACCACAATGTTGCCAGTGGCGTAATCACCGAAATGGCAACAGGATATCCGGGTTACAATAGCCTTGTGCCCAAGGCTTGTGCGAGTATTGGGGAGATACTTAAAGACAACGGATGGAATACCGGGTGGTGGGGCAAAATGCATAATGTACCCGATTGGAAGAGCAGCACTTCTGGCCCATTTGATCTCTGGCCCAATGGACTCGGATTTGAATATTTCTACGGATTTATCGGGGGAGACAACCACCAGTGGCGGCCTGCTCTTTATCAAAATACAAACCCCATCGAGCCATATATAGGCAACCCGGATTATATTCTCGACAAGGATCTTGCAGATAATGCGATCGCTTATATTGGCAAACACAATTCCATCTCACCCAAGAGACCATTTTTTGTTTACTATTGTACGGGTACTGCCCATGCCCCACACCACGCCCCGAAGGATTGGATCGACAAATACAAAGGAAAATTCGACCAGGGATGGGACAAGGTCCGCGAAGAAACACTCCTGCGCCAGAAAAGGTTGGGCGTAGTTCCCCAAAACACGAAGCTGACTGTCCGAAATGAGGGTATACCTGCCTGGGACGGCCTTTCAGCAGACCAGAAAAAACTCTATGCGCATGAAATGGAAGTATATGCAGGCGCCCTGTCATATGCCGATTATAATATCGGGCGGGTTATTGATGCCGTGGAGAAAACCGGGCAACTGGACAATACCATTATCATTTATATCATGGGAGATAATGGCGCCAGCGCTGAAGGCACCGTCCAGGGCACTACCAATGAGGTAGCAACAGCCGCAAACGGTGTCACAGAAAGCATACCCTTTCTGCTTTCTCAAATGGACAAGCTGGGCTCAAAATATACCTATAACCATTATAGTTATGCATGGGCCCATGCTATGAACACTCCTTTCCAGTGGACCAAACAGGTCGCTTCCCATTTTGGCGGAACCAGAAATGGCCTTGTTATAAGCTATCCCAAGGTAATTAAAGATAAAGGCGGCTTGCGTTCTCAATTTCATCATGCCATTGACATAGTTCCCACCATCCTGGAACTATGTGGATTGCCAGCGCCCAAAAAAGTAAATGGTATAGATCAACGACCCATGGATGGGGTAAGTATGGTGTATTCATTCAACGATTCCAATGCAGCTTCCAAACGAAATACCCAGTATTTTGAAATGCTGGGCAACCGGGCCGTTTACCATGATGGCTGGGTCGCCTGCACGACACCATTCCGAAAGCCGTGGCAAACAGTGGGTGGAGAAACAAAGAATCCCGCTGGTGACTTTAAATGGGAGTTGTATCACATATCCGATGACTTCAGTGAAGCGGACAACCTTGCCGAGAAAGAACCCGCCAAGCTAAAGGAGCTTCAGGCTCTCTGGTGGGAGGAAGCCGGAAAAAACAATGTGTTGCCGCTGGATTGCAGCTTCGCAGAAAGGGCGGACCCTTCCATTCGTCCAAGCCTTCACAGGGGCAGAGACCATTTTGAGTATTATGAAGGCGCAGACCGGATACCTGAAGCATCGGCACCAGACTTCAAGAATAAATCCTGGTCGATCACCGCAGACCTGGTAGCGGCTAAAAACACCAGCGGAGTTCTGGCAACGATGGGAGGCTATTTTGGAGGATTTGTGCTTATGGTCAAGAACAGCAAGCCGGTATTCCAATACCGGATTTCTAATCAACCACAACATCTGGTTTCTCTCACATCACAGCAGCCACTGGCAACAGGAGAACATAAGTTGAGAGTCGATTTCAGTTATGACGGCGGTGGCCTTGGCAAAGGTGGGACTTTCACCATGTTTGTGGACGATAAACAGGTCGCTCAGAAGAAGGTAGAGGCTACCATAGCGATCCGTTTTTCTCTGGATGAAACATGGGATATAGGGGAGGATACCGGCACTCCGGTTGACTATGCTACCTATGATGTCCCATTTAAATTCAACGGGGAAATAAAGAAAATAACCGTGGATTTAAAGGCTGCCTCAACAACGAAAGCAGACGAACAGAAATTGAGGGAGGGAGAAAAGCTGGCCGCACTGGCAAGGGAATAAGAACCGGGTGCTATCTCCTTTTAAAAATGAGTGTTGCCTGATTTATATTAACAACAATTCTACAACCAAAAATCAAAAAAAATGAGAAACACAATCCTATTTATCGTTGCCAGCATTATTTCTGTTACATCTTTGCACGCACAAAAATGGAGTGACCTCACAAAAGAGCAAAAGGTAATGAAGGCCAAGGAATTCAGAGCAGATAATCAGAAATACCTGAAGGATTCACTAGGTCTAACCCAAACACAAATGGACGACATTGACAACGTCAACATATGTTACCTGAGCACGCTGGACCGGATTAACCGGTATGCCAAGGATGAGGCGACAAAAGAAAAATATGCCAAAGCAATTACAGATGCCCGCTGGGGACAGCTGGATGCCATTATGGGTGCTGATAAACACAAGCAATATGCACAGTATATAATGGCTAAAATCCAGAAAATGAAAGCCAAGGCGTAGGGCGAAAGGATAGTATAGCGTTTCACAAGTGAATGGAACCAGGAAAATCCGGCCTGAGTATCGGATGCTGGCTTTTTGGCAATGATACGTAATGCTTATTCGAAAATTGTCAACGACATATCCCGGGAGACAATAAATAATAATACCCTCGAAGAATTTTGTGAAAATATTGTTCACCGCATTATTATGGTCTCCCCGGGTATTATGAGTGTGAAAAAACAATGTTCCGCCCAACCTGAAACGACCCGATATTGAAAACCGGATTGATCCGCAACAGGATGCTTTCATTGAACGGTTTCAAACCCAATTATCTAAACAAAAAAATGGACCGGATAAAAAATAGGAATAGTCACCCATTCCAGGGATAAAGAAAAAGTAAGAATTTTCAATGAAACGGATTCTGATTAGGCGGAAGTCGGGTTTTTGAAATAACAAATCAAAAAAGTGATTTATGAAAAAGTCAGACCTTATCCTGCTGTTTATCCTGATTCTCATCATTCTTTTGGCCCACGCCACAACGCGCGCCCACGCAGCTAGCAAGATTTCAAAGACATCCAGGCTTTATTATTAGGCTTCATATTGAGTAGAATATGGCCGGCCCGTCGCGCTTACCCTTTATCGATCCTGGCCGGCAGATCAATAATTAAGGATTGGGGCACCTGGTTGGAGGACAAAGATTAGATAACCAAAGTCCAATAAATCTTAAAAATCATGAAAAAAACAACCGCCTGTGTACGTGGCATTCTGATTTCCCTGGGGATTTTTTATTGCCACGCTCGCCACGACTGCTATTGTTGTTTCAGTAGCCAACGCGGAATACCATTATGAAGAAGAAGTATGGTACAGAGCAACGAACGGAGGATACACAGCCATACCCGCCCCAGTTGGGGGGAGGGATATCTTCCCTCCCATCTGGATACGGTACGATTATAGTCAACAACGTGACTGTTTAATACTATGGTGGCACCTATTATCAAAAAGCAGCAGCGGGTTCATCGTGGTTGCTCCTGCGGCCGGTGCAGTGGTGACAAATCTTCCGCAGGGGGCCGAGAAGGTGAAAATTGGCGACCAGATTTATGTGAAAGTCGGAGAAACCTATTATCAGCCTGTACAGGCAAATGGCAGGAACGCGTATGAAGTATTCCAGGTAGAAGGAGGCTTCAATTAGGGTTAAAATACCTTTTGATTGCAAGAACTACTTTACTCCGGGCGAATGAGGAGGAATCGGCGGGAAGAATTCGGCGGCCTATATCGGGAATAATAACAAAGACCTCAAATTCAGACAGAATAAGGAAGAGAGCGGCAAATGTTTCTGATTAGAAGCAAATGAAAAATGGGGTACTTCTGACGGATGGTTTTGCCCTTGGGCAGCACCTATGGCGCATGAATAAAAAATCAGCCGAGCCCCGGTGAGGGACAGTGCCCTTAATAAAGTCCACCTGATCATGAAGCCGAAGAATCCTTTGTCGGAATTAGAGGTCGTCAAATTTGGAATAACCTGGTTATGGACGGGACTCAAGCAAGGGTTATAACAAACTCTAACGAGGGTTCATGCAGACCATTATGGGGTCTGAAACTGGCAGTATAATTTGAAATTAAGAACAAACGGGCTGATTATTTACGATTGAAAAAAATAAAAGAAGAAAAAAGTAACGTGTTTCATAATGGTTCCTTATCTATCAACCAAAAAACAAATGCCATGTCACACAAAAAAACCATGTTGATCTCTCTTTGCGTTGCTATTGTATTTTTTTCCTGTGGTACTAAGAAAAAATTAGCCAATGCAATGACTGAAATTGACCAGCTGAAGGCACAAAACGCCCAATTGTCAAACACCGTCAACGATCTGAAAAACCAGGTCAGCGACCTGACGGCCAGGAACAATTCCATAACCGCGGAGTATAACCAGTATAAAGCCAGGTGCCAGGAATCGGAAAGAAAACTGCAGGCAGTTCGGGAACTGCTCCAGGAGCAGTACAATACGCTGCAACTGGTGGAAAAGAAAATCGAGGAAGCGCTGGCCGATTTCCGGGATAAAGGCGTGGATGTCTATTACAAAGATGGACTGGTGTATGTAAGAATTGCGGAAAGTTTACTATACAAGAGCGGTAGTGCCAAACTGGGTGATCCAGGAAAAACGGCTCTGGGCGACCTGGCGTCGGTCTTAAACGATTACCCTAAACTCAAGGTAATTGTCCTCGGAAATACCGACGATGTCATGTTCAAGAAGGGCAGTGATAACTGGACGCTCAGCACGGAACGTGCCAACGGTGTCATCCGCATCCTGAGAGACGATTACAAGGTCGACCCCACCCGCCTTACCGCTGCTGGCAAGGGCAAGTATAACCCGATCGCAGACAATACCACAGAGGAAGGGAGGGCAAAGAACAGGAGGACTGATATTATTTTGAATCCTGACCTGGAGAGGATCTGGCTTAGCGTGCAACAGTAAAATCTGGGCAAACCCGGAAACTTTTTCTATATTTTGATCGATCGGCTCTGAACTGACCGGCAGGGCATGTTCCTGTTTTTTGTAGGGAATTGAGGAGATATTGGAAGCAAAACAAGGGCATGCCCCGCCCGTTCGTGCCTGGAAATCCGGCCTGGCTGATTGACTAAAGGGGACCACTTGAAGACCGCGGGTAACGACCCCGCTCCAAGATCAGCAGGGAATAACGGTCATACGGAAGACGTCTGTAGCGCTCCAGAGGGACGCGCGAACGGCCTGTTTATCAGGTGATTTACCGACCAAAACAATAAAGGGGTGGCCCAAATCTATGTTTGAATAGTCCATCCAGGGGGATTGAAAACACACCTTTATTTACCAAAAAATATTATGAAGAAAATTGTGGCAGCCCTTCTGGTACTGCATATGGGGTTTTCCGGAAATGCCCAGGTTCTTATTTCCATCATATTTGGTGACAAACTGAATTCTGATAAGCTGGAGTTTGGACTTATGGTAAGTCCGACACTCTGCAACATCACCCAGGATTCAGCAAAATATCGGTTCGGTTTGGGCCTGGCCCTTTACTTCAACCTGAAACTGGGCGACCGCTTCTATTTTCACCCGGAGGCCATTCCAAAATCAGTTATGGGTGCTCGTCATATCAAACCCTACCCTACCGGAGACAGCACGCTTGACCGGTTATTCACCGGCGGCGAGGTGATCAGAAAGATCAATGCAATCAGCTTACCGCTCCTGATCAGGTACAGGATCACCGGATTGTGGTTTTTAGAGACGGGTCCCCAAATTGACTGGATGCTGGAGACAAATGACGAATTTAAAAATAGCGTGAATGGAAGTGATCTTACCTATACCAAAAAAATAGGTGAAAATATCACCAATTTTGACGTCGGCTGGGCGGTGGGACTGGTATATAAATTCGAGAAGCAGATTTCCATGTCCATGGGCATCAGGTATTTCTATGGTCTGACGGATATTGTTAAAACAAGCACGGGAAATCAGCACAACAGCACCTGGCTCCTGAACCTGTACATACCCATCGGTGCAGGAAAGGCGGCTGCAAAAAAGCAGCAGCCACAGCAAGCACCTCCCCGCTGAAGGCTTTCGGGGATATGATACCGTACCGATTAGGGAATATATTTAACGGTTGTAAATCTGAAAAAGCTGTTTTACCCTGTACATGACTGATACTTTTCTTTTCATATCTAAAAAATATCCTGCAAACAGGGGCAGGCATTCGTTGTTCACTATAGCAATCCTGAGTATACTATTCGTTTCCCTTAACCTGCAGGCCCCGTCCCAGACCCCAACCAAGAAAAAGATATCAATCAGGGACTCTCTCGACAGGGCTTTTGATCTGAGCGATTACATCATTGAGGCAAACGGCTTTGTCCCCGTGCCTTATATCATTACCGAGCCGGCACTGGGAGGTTTCGGTCTGGCCATCATGCCGGTATTTATCAAAAGAAGACCTTCTTATGTCGACACGATCAATAACAACGTCGTAAGTTCCCCGGTGCCCCCTGACATCACAGGAGGCCTTGCGGCATACACGCTGAACAACACCTGGATCACAGCTGCATTTCGCTCAGGGACGCTGGTGAAAAGCAGAATCAAATACATCATCGGCGGTGGATATGCAAATGTCAACATGGCGTTTTATCACAATTATCCCCAATCCGGAGAACAGAAATTTAATTTCAACTTCAGGACCGTACCGATTTTCCTGCAGGCCATAAGGAGGATCGCCTATTCCCGCTGGCATATCGGCCTGAAATACCTTTTCTTAAAAACGGAGGTAAATTATTCGGACTCTCTGCCGGATTTTGTTAAGCCTACCCAGATGAACACTGTCGTGAGCCAGCTGGGACTGGTCATTGAACTGGATACCCGCGATAATGTCTTCACTCCTGACAAGGGAATTAAACTGCAAGTCGACGCGCTCGGGTCAAACAGCTGGCTGGGAAGTGATTACAGCTTCGAACGCCTCAATTATTACCTCTATGCCTATAAACCCATCTCGCCCAAACTCATTGGAGGATGGAGGCTGGATGGGCAGCAGTCATTTGGTAATCCCCCCTTTTACCTGCTCCCCTATATCAACATGCGTGGAATACCTTCTGTCAGGTACCAGGGAAAGGCAGACATCCTGACAGAATTGGAAGCCAGGTGGGACTTTATCAGGAGGTGGAGTCTCGTTTTTTTTGGAGGAACAGGGAAAGCGTTTGATTACTGGAGTGATTTTGGCTCCTCCCAATGGATATACAGCTACGGGGCAGGATTCAGGTACCTGATTGCCAGAAAATTCAAACTGCGTATGGGCATAGATATTGCCCATGGTACAGGCACCTGGGCCTACTATGTTATTTTTGGGAGCAGCTGGCTTAAGTAACTTTGACCAATCATATTGCAATGAGCAGACTCGTCATCCGATATTTCAGGACTCTCCTTCTGACCGGTCTTGGCATTGCCACGGCCCATTCTTTGCCTGGGCAGACACCCGACAGCCTGAAAAAAGATACCCTTTCCGGATTTGATAAGTTTAACAAGAAAGCGGAGGCCCTGTTTAAGGTCATCCCGATTCCCATCATTACTTACTCCAGCGATGCAGGAAACATATTTGGGCTTGCCAAATTCAATTTGATACACCTCTCTAAAGAAGATACCATTTCCAAGCCGTCAAAATTATCGGAAGTAGTCACCTTTTCGACCAAGGGAAGGATCAATGCTTCGGTAAGTACCGAGCTCGTTTTCGACCAGAACAAATATGTCATCATCAGCTACATCAACTATAAGAAACAGCCTGAATACATTTTCGGAATTGGTAATGACGTTACACGGGACAGCGTGGAACAGGTTCAGTATGACCGCATCCAATTTGTTGTCACCGGGCTCCGGTTAATCGCCAAAAACCTCTATGCAGGGGTGGGGTTTGATGTTTCCAACTATTTTTCAATAGTGCCTGACAGCAACAGCTTCCTGAAACGTGAGAATATTCCTGGGCTGAATGGGGGTTGGTGCATCGGCGGAGGGGTTGCTGTAGCCTATGACAGTCGCGATAACCGCTATAATGCATACAAGGGTGCCTATATTATCAGCACGATGCTTTTCTATAATAAGGCGATTGGGAGCTCTTATAATTTTTCCAAATTTGAGCTGGACGCCAGAAAATTCTTTAACCCCTGGCTTCGTCATGTCATCGCTATACAGGCAACGACCACGGCCTGCAGCGGTGAAGTGCCGTTTTTTGAAATGGCCATGATGGGTGGTGACAGCCAGATGAGAGGTTACTACCAGGGGGCCTATCGCGACAATATCCTGGTAGACGGACAGGTGGAATACCGCATGCCTGTCTGGAATATCTTTGGCATCACGAGCTGGATAGGAATAGGGCAGGTTGGTGGCAACTATTCTCAAATATCACTTAATGGATTCCATTTGTCCTATGGCGGCGGGTTACGCATCAGGGTAGACAGCAAGAACAACACGAATCTCCGTTTTGATATGGGATTCGGACCCGGAGGGATCAAGGGATTCTACATCAATTTTGGAGAAGCATTCTGAACGTCGAATGAAACTTTTCAGTGCGCTTATTATCCGGTGACTACTGGTTGATCAGGTAATTCCGGTTTCTCTCCCACCGGAGCGAAACGCTTAACATGGCGACCTAAAAAACAGTCCTTGCCGGCCACTCAAAACCTGACGCCAGATTGTCAAGGCCTTGGTTCACCAGATACTTCCCCAAATCAGCCACTTAATAATTACACCTCATGGTGAAAAACAATCCTTGTTACATTCATACCAGCGTCCTGGTGTCGTTTCTTTGTCCGGGAACCAGGGAAAATGTCGGAAGGTTGAAATGCGTACGAATTCTGTTGTTTTGTAAGCTGTTTTTTAAGACAGGCTTGAATCTGTTGAATTAAAACCAGTCAGGGGAGGCCCGCGCAGATGATCGTATTTTGCCTGGCGCGGGATAGGCACCCGGTGCCGGCCGGAGAAAGTAAAGAGTTTTTGAGGATTAGAGGATGCAGGAGCAGGCCGGTTGGACCCGGCCTGTCTTTTAGGAAAGGGGATTGGATCAGCAACGAGTGGGCATAGGGACGGATTTTGGTCCATCACCATTCTTGCTTCGCAAAAAAAACCTTCTCTACCATATTCTCCCAGGCGCTGCCATATTCCCCAGTTTGGCGGAAGATACCAGCAATTCAGACCGACGCACCTGTTTGACTATTGTATTTTGTAGTTTAATTTTATAGAAAGGGATTCTTTTGAAGGCTGTATGGCTCAATATCGTCCTAATGCTATGCATTGAAAAAACCTACCCGCAGGTCTTCCCTGAATTGAATTTTTTTCAACTGACAGATAAGGACGGATTATCTGATAACTACGTATGCGCCATTGCCCAGGACAGGGATGGCCTCATATGGGTGGGCACCCATAACGGCCTCAACCGGTATGATGGGTACGGGTTTAAAAATTTCTATTCTAAGGCCAACGACTCCTTTTCCCTGCCCAACAATTATATTGCCTCGATTGTCCCTGACCAGAATGACAATCTGTGGGTATCAACCAACGAAGGTGTGTTCCGCTTTAACACGAGCACACAGCGGGCAAGATCATTCAGATCCGACCCGGACGACGGACGAACGTTCAGAAATATGTATCGCCCTGCCATTTTTTTGGACTCCGGCCAATTGCCCTGGGTCAATACTTATGATGGAATTTACCAGTTCAAGGACAGCCTGCATTATGTACGCCAGGACGAAGGTCTTGACCCTGTCACTTCCTTCCTCCAGGTAACCAGCAATAAATATTTCACTATTTACAAGGACCGGCAGGGGGGCCTTTGGTCCCGTATGCACGATTTTGTATTCAGGCTGGACAACCAAACCAAAAGAGTGCTTAAAGTATACAAATGCCCTGATCACATCGAAATCACACATATTTTTTTTGACAGACAAAATCATTGCTGGGTGAGTACCTGGGGAAACGGAATCTACCGTTTTACCCCCGAACAGAACGGGTGGCAATTATTCGAGCCTTCCAAAACAAGGCCGGTTGTGCACGGTGCTTCAGAAATGGAAATAAACGGAAGGCAGTACCTGGTGTTTAGCTGTCTGACACCGGAACTTTTTTTTGTGGATGAGGAGAATTTGACCTGTTACAATTATTTGTTTGATGCTTCCAGGGTTTCGATCTTTGATCCCCCCTTTGTCGACCGGCAGAATATCCTGTGGGTTCCGACCTCCAATGGAATTTATTACGCTACGCCTTCGAACCATTTGTTTAGTGTGATCCCCATACCGGCCCAAAAGAAGGGACAGGTCCAGGGCAGAAGATCATTTGTATACAACATGAGGGAGGAACCGAGCGGGTACTGGTTTTCAAAGAGGGGCTACGGCGGTCTGGTCTGGTACGACAAAAACTGGACGATGTTGCATTACTGGCCCGAAATCCCCATTGGTTCCGGCGAAAAATTTCATTTTCTGGGAAAGACAACGCGGGAAGTCTTTGATTTCATGCAGGTCGGAAATGAAATGTTCATCACCACGGAAGGAGGGATTTCCATCCTGGACCTAAAAACACTGAGGTGGACGACTGCCTCCCCCCAGGATATGGTCTTAATACCCCGCCTGAGGACGATAGTCCCGGTCAACGACCATGAATGGTGGATCCGTTCTTTTAACCAGGGGGTGTGGGTCTTCGACCCGATATCAAAATCCTTTTCAGGCCACTATAAAAATGATGACAGCTCCCGGAATGGTTTTATAGGAAATGTAAATTTCCTGCTTTGTACGCGGAAACACAGAGTTTACGCGACCACCGAACTCGGAATGTTCGAGTATGATGAAAAATCCGACCGCTTCCAGAAGATCCCCTTCCCTGGAAAACCAGCGCCCAGCAACTCCCTGTTCGGGATGCTGGAGGATGACCAGGGTGATATCTGGATCGGCGCTGACAATGGGATATTTTCCATGAATCCGGTTTCGAAAAAAATGGGAAAGGCTTTTCTTGAAAATCCCAAACTCTCTTATGTTTTCAGAATGTGCACTGATAAATACCAGAACGTCTGGTTCAGCTGCAATTCCGGATACTGGTGCTGGATACGCAAATCGGATAAACTGATCCATTTCGAATACGGTGCCGGTCTCCCCAAGACGGATGAATGTATTATCTATAAAACCAGTGATGGAATGGTGTATGCAGGAGGGAAAGATGCAGTTGTACGTTTTTTCCCGGAAGACGTCGTGAACTATCATGTAACTGCCAGTACCAGGATTGTTGAGGCCATCACCAACGATACTCTTTCGAGGTTTGAACTAAACCCAGAAGGCCAGAAGTTATTGAACCTCTCCCCATATGAAAACAGTTTCCAGGTAAATTTTGATGTAAACAACTATGACCCCATCAGCAGCAACCAATATTTTTATAAACTGGTTCCTGGAGAAAAGGACTGGAAGCAGGTTGAAAACGGCCATCTTTCATTTTACAATATGCAGCCAGGTTCATACCGTCTGGAAACCAGGGGCGCCAGCCTGTTTGCCAGTGATTTTACAAACACAGATACGCTTACCATCATCATCAGTCCACATTGGTACCAGAGCATCTGGTTAAAACTGCTTTGCGGGCTGGTACTGGCGTGCATTATAACCCTGGGTGTCCGATACCGGATACATTCCATACGAAAAGAAGCTGCCTTCAGGCAGAAAATAAAAGAAGTGGAGATGACCGCACTTCGCGCCCAGATGAATCCGCATTTTATTTTCAATTGCCTGAACAGCATAGAAAATTTCATCATGCAAAATGAAAAAAGACTCGCGAGTGACTATCTTAACAAATTCGCCCGGCTGATCCGGATGATTCTGGAGAACAGCCGCAAGCAGTCTGTGCCACTCTCCAAGGACATGTACGCCATCAGGCTATACGTAGAACTTGAACAGCTCCGGTTTAACCATTCCTTTTGTTATATTGCCGACATTGAACAGGTTCTGATGGAAGGTGATTATCGGGTTGCACCCCTGCTGATTCAACCCTTTGTTGAAAATGCCATTGTTCACGGCCTGGCCCCCAGCGAAAAAAGGGATCTCTATCTCCGTATTTCGGTAAAACTTCAGGGAGAATATATTACCTACAGCATTGAAGACAACGGGATCGGAAGAAGCCAGTCCCGGGTCTACGCCGAAATGAATACAAAGGGACATAAGAGCCTGGGGCTGGAAATCACCCGCGAAAGAATTGATGTAATCAATCGTCAGCAGGGAGCCGAGGGCGTTCTGGAAATCCAGGATTTACAGGATGATTACGGGCAGCCGACCGGTACACGCGTATTACTGACCATCAAAGCAGCCTGATGTCTGAAATGCTGAAAGCCATATTGATCGATGATGAGATCAGCAGTTTGCAGAACCTCAAACAAAAGCTGGAAGAGTATTGCCCGGTGGTTCATGTCATTGCCTCTGCCCAAAAACCCCAAGAGGCCCTCCTGCTCATCAGGCATCATAAACCGGATGTATTGTTTCTTGATATTGAGATGCCAAAGATGAGCGGTTTCAGGATGCTCGAAGAATTGGGAGATTTTGACGGGGAAATAATTTTTACAACCGCATATAATCATTATGCAATTGAAGCCATACGGAAAAGTGCCTTCGACTACCTGGTGAAGCCCATTTCCATCCAGGATCTTCAGAACGCGGTGGACCGCCTGGTAGCGATCCGCAACAGACAGACCAGGGAAAGGCTTCATATTCTCAAGGAATCCATTTCAGATGCAAGGACCCAGGACAGTAAGATCGCCGTACCAACCAGTGAAGGCCTTGAATTCATCACCATCCGGAACATCATCCGGATTGAATCCAGTTCCAATTATTCGAAAGTATTCCTGGCAAACAAACAACCGATTCTGGTAACACGATTACTGAAGGATTTTGAAGATATCCTGTTGCCCCACCATTTTTTTCGCGTGCACCACAGCCACCTGGTAAACCTGCAGTATATCACCAGGTATATCCGGGGAGAAGGCGGACAGGTGGTTTTGGAAAACGGGGACGTCGTTGATGTTTCCAGGCGAAAAAAGGAAGAGTTTCTCAGTCTCTTTCAAGCCTGAAAATAAAACCTGCTTCTCCCCATGTAAACCAACCAGCCAGTTTAATTGGCCTGGCCTTGCCGGCCGGATTTCTGGAGGAGCGTATTTTGAATGGGTTGTTGCCCTGCTCTCTGGCCTGCAGAATAGGTAGGGAGTGGCGGCTGTTCAGGCAGCGAGACGGGTCTTGTCAAGGCAGGCTTTGCCGGCTTTGTTACAGCCTGCTGTGCCTTCATTTCCCTTCCCCGGCAGGCACATGCAAATCCAGATTCCCACAGTCTTATTCGACGAAAACACCTCCCTTCAAATTTCTTATCCGGTAACAGGCGTCAGTCCTGACGGCTTGGTGAAGATAAAAATCGAATTCTTTGGGGGTAGGCATGCCGGATCGAAATATTTCATCAAATAGCTGGTCCAGGTATCTCAAAACAGTCATAATTTTAACTATATTAGGTTCCTGATTACGGTTCCCGGTTCATCTCCCGGCCCGTTGTTCTGATTGTAGCTTCTCCCTTCCACGACTGAATTTCAGTCAGAAAGAACCCCCTTACGCTATGTTTACCGGTTAGGCTTCAGATCCCAGGTGACTCATTCTGCCGAACGGGTAATAAGATATCTCGGTTAAACGGGGAGCAGCATCCTGCCCATTGTACATTGATTCCTTACCAGATGTAGAAAAGATTTCATCCGGCATTATCTGGACCCGGAAGGCAACCGTGCAGCTTTGGTTCCTTGGGGAAAACTGGTCCAAACCTTGATTAATATTTATAAGGAGGGACCCGGTAAAAGGAACTGCGCGCAGGAGTTTGCACATCAGAAATACTAAGCTTTCTCCTTAAACCAAGATATATGAAAAAAAAACTGCTTTCTTTACCCACCACGGACGAACAGCTTTTTGAAAGAATCAAAAAGAATGATTACATCGCCTACACCCAGTTATATAACAAATATCAAAAGCCTTTGCTCTATTTTACCTCCTCCTATATTCACGACAGTTTCTACAGTGAAGAAATTGTCCAGGAATTTTTCATTGAACTCTGGATTAAAAGGGAGGTCATCAAAATCCAGAGCTCTCTTTCCTCCTACCTCTACCGCGCAGTGATGAACAGGATATTCAATCACTGCAGAAAACAATCCACCTATCACAAGTATTTCCTTTTTACAGACTACCCTGATGTAAAGGGTGATGTAGACCTTTACAGATTAATCGACTTGTCAGAGAGAGAGAAAAACATCATACACCTGGTTAATAAAATGCCTGACAAATACAGGGAAATCTATGCGTTGCGGGTACAACAAAGCATATCCAACAAGGGAACAGCCCGGATTCTTGACAGATCCATCAATACCGTTGAAAAACAGGTCAGGAGGGTAGTACACTTTTTGAGAGACCATCTGCAATAAGGTCCCCGTAGCTTTTCATGAAAAATAAGCGGATATATACAAAAGATGTAAAATCTTTTGCCTGGTCATTCGTCTACCCAATTGATGGCTTTATTCATCATTTAAAAAGGAAAATCATGAACTACAATCAGTCATGGGCCGCTAAAGGCCAGTACGGGGGCAGCTACAGGCACCTGCTAGCCCGTTCAATGGAAAGAGCTGCCGTTAACATTTACCGAACAGAAATCAGTTATGAAATGCTCGTCTTTGCCCCGGGGCGTATCAAGGAGCACTTCAACCTGGACGTTAAAGGAAACGAACTGACTGTTTCCTATACGCCGCCAGAAGGTTTTCCAAGACCCGACTGGGTAAGGAGGGAATACAGCCGGGGAGGATTTGTAAGAAGTTTTTCCCTGGACGACAGTATTGACACCGGAGCCATTAGTGCAAAATATGTCGATGGAGTATTGCTGGTTTCACTTCCCATATTGCCGGGCAAGGTGCTGGCAGAGCAACAAATAGCAATCAGCTAGGGAGGGGCACAGGTAAGGCCCGATATCAGCGTGAGCGTGAAGGCTGTAGGCCTTCTCAGGCAGGGTAAGGACAGGAAGTCCTTACCCTTTTTACTTTTCAAATGTTACGGCTTCGGGTTTCGCCCCCAGAAGGGTAAGTGCCTGGCTAATTTCCTGGATCATGGGGTCAGGGCCACATACATAGAATTGCCTGGTAAAATCACGAATATGCTTTTTGAAGAATTCCCCGTTCAGGTAAGAACGGTCATACCCGGGTTTTGACTCACGGGTAAGAATAAAGTGGGCCTGGTCACCGAGGATATCTACAAGTTCCTGTTCATAGATTATGTCTGCGGAGGTCTTGTTGGAAAAAAAGAGCTGATTCCCCGCTGTTTCGCCTTTTTTGAGAAGATGCCGAAGGATTGCCAGAAAAGGGGTAATCCCTGCACCTCCTGCAATAAAGTAACCAGGCCCCCTGTATTCAATAGCTCCCCATACATCCCTGATAATTAGCTCATCCCCCACCCCGAGCCGGTGTATCCTGTCCGTGATTCCCTGATGTTCAGGATATCTTTTTATCGTAAACTCCAGCCAGGGATCCTCATTCAGGGAGGTAAAAGTAAAAGGCCTCAGTTCATTTTTTATATCGGGAGAATTTACCGAAACATCGGTTGCCTGTCCTGGCACAAATTGGTATCCCGCCGGTTTTTCAAACCTGATGCTCCTGACGTCATGGGTTACCTGTCTGAGAGATAAAATTTTTACTACATGTTCCATTAGATAAAAGTTTTTAAGATCGACGAACCTTTTAATAATCCTTCCATATCCCTATTTCGGAAAATGCGAAGGTATTTTCTTCCATTGAATGAAGCTCTCCCCAGTTCAGGAATGATTCAAACTTTGAAATCTGATTCAAAGAAACCACTTCACCATTCCAGGCTCCGGGTACAAAATAGCTTTGAATTTCACTTTCTAAACTTAATAAGTTTAGGTTTTTCCTCCACATCAAAATGCAACATCCCGTTAGTTGTTTTAAGGTCAGATTCTAGGCCTCCATCGCTCCCATCAGCAAAACTTATTATCCTGGCTGTCTGGTTGAAGATGGCTCCAACCTGCAGCTGAAAATCACTGACCCGGGCTCCGTTCCTTGTGGGCGAATAGATAAAATAAGCTACAGAATCAGGTGACAAGAGGTTCCGGTAACGATAGACCCATACCTTCCCCTGTTCACTGACAATGGAATCCGGAACATAATTCCCCAGCTGCTGCACCATACTGCTGATATAATACCAGGCCGGGAACGCCGCAGTACCTCCCCCTGAACGGGGGCCAATAATTCCGCAGGTGGCAAATATATTTGAATTGTTCTCCGGATCACTGTCACGGAGCCAGAACAGAATATAGGCATCAAAACCCGAAAAGGCCGTGGCGTTAATGGAGCGCAATAGGAAGATGCCCTGACTTTGACCGGGTGTCATCCCCGGCAAAACCGGAGCTCCCTGTGGAGATCGGGGATTCTTGTCATAGCCGTTTTCGCCCAGGATGCATTCCACACCAGGCTGGATCCGGTATGTGCATTGCCTGACCCGGGATAGTCTCCAGCGCAGGGAATCCTCTTCAGGAGTAAGGCCTTTTTTCCCTGTGGTCGAGTAATGGTGGTATTGTATCCCCCCGGTCCAGACAAATTTTTTATCATTTCTGAGGTTATCGCAAAGGAATTTGTAGGTCCGTACCCGGTTGGTATCAAGCTCGGTCAGACCACTGGCCATAAGCCGGCTCGTACTGTCTGCACCTAGAATTCCGTGTCCAGGTCCCATTCTCCCCTCATCGCCGTCGTAGTCTGCACTGCTCTGGGCAAAATACGCCAATGGGGTACAATACCGTTGTCCTTCCCAGACCGCGTCTTCCTCATTGCCATTCTCAAACAGGCTCATGCTACCCCGACCGGATTTTTTTGGCTGGTGGGAAAGGGACATCAGGCTTGTGTCGGTTTTACCGCTCCCGAAAAAAGCAGCCATATGCCACATCATGGCAGCATGCCTGGCGTAGCTCATCGGATTTTCCGGATCCAGGCCCGGAAATGTCACTGGCCGCTCCCGTTCGGCAAACCCTTTTTTATCCATCCATTTGGAAACTCCCCGGATGCTGTACCAAACCTCCCCTTCATTTTCTTTCTTAATGTCGTCAATATTGAAGTGATAGTCGTGGCGACCCTGGTCCCAAAAACCATAATGCAGCATATTGAACTGGATGCCGGGAAAAGTGTGGACTGTATCATTATCATAATCCAGCGCCATATTGTAAAGACGACTGTAGTGAAACGGGCGAAGCCATTGTAATTCGTACTCCATGACATAATTCACACCGAGGAAATCCTTCATCATTTTCCTGGAAAAAGCCGGGCCGTCATACCTTTTTTCCGGTGGCGGCGGTATAGCACCGTATGGGCAGCCATAAAGAACCATCTCGGTTATGGCTGTTTGGTAACTACTAAAACGAATCAGGACAAACCGGGAACTATCCTCCAGTGAAAATTTTCTCCAGGCTCCCGAGGATAAAGCCGTCCCGGATAAAAACGCGGCTCGCAGCTTCCAGTGGCGCATATTGCCGGTATAGAGCCAAACACTGTCACCCACGCGCGACCGGTCGAATAAATATACGTCTGCAAGCTGGTAGGCAACCTGCAGATCCACCACAATCCGGTTTCCCCGGCCCAGCTGAAAATAAATAGAAGGCCTGAGTTTCGGCTGGGGATCGGTAACCGGAAGATATCCTGTCCCCAGGACCCCTTCAGCGCGGGGATCCACATAAGCGTTTTCATCGAATAAATTGAAAGGATCACCTGCCCCATTGGCATAACCGCTAAGGTCATAGACGTTCTCCCGGTAAATAGCTGTGATTTTGGAAGGGGCACGACAAGGCGAACCATGGACATCAGAGCCTGGCCTCTGGCGGGAATCTGTTCCCTCTCCGACAGGATGCCGGCCGCAACCGGCGAAGGCCAGGGATAACAAGGGAACCAATAAAAATGACCTGAATCTGTTTAGCAGCATGCCATAAGATCCTCTCATTTGAGACAGGAATCGGTGGGTACTCCCGGCCCCGGCTGCCACTGTCCTATCCTGGTCAACCATCCAGGCCTTGCGAACCTGCCCGGGTTGAACCTGTTCGTTAGGGACACCGGCATATACTGTTTGGGGCCTATTTGTTCTTCTTATTGTTCAGGATAAGATACTTGGATGTTTCATAAACCCCCTCTGCAAGGAGGCTCATTTCTTTTCCAGAACCCGTACCTGCAGGATTATCCGGAACCGGAAGGTTGTCAACCACGGACACCATCTCCTCCTTGGAAGAACCGACCTGCTTCCGGTAGAAGGCATTGCCTTTGAGAATTCCAATATACCCCTCATCCGGATCATATACAAATGAAAAGGCCTTTCCGGCATAGGCGGCCGAATCCAGGAGGTCCCTGCCAAGCGTCGTGTTGCGGTAACCAATATGCGCGAGTCCGGCAAGCGTGGGCAGTACATCAAGTTGGGAACAGAAATCAGAAATGCGTCTGGCCGGGATTAATTTTGGCGCATAGATCAACAAGGGTACATGTTCGGCACTAAGCCTTTGCAGGGTCCACGCCTTAGGAAACATATTTCCCACCTCCCCGGGAATACCATGATCCCCGATAAACAGGAATATGGTATTGTCAAAATACTTTTCTTTTCCAGCGGCCTCCATAAACGTTTGGTAACCAAAATCCGTATACCGGAAGGCGTTCATTTCGTCGTTGCTTTCGAATCCAAATTCTTTCAGTGAATCCGGTGAAAAAGAAATGGGGTGAAAAGCAGCCAGGTCCTCTTTCGGTATGGTATAGGGGCGATGGTTGTCAGCAGTCTGAATAATGGCGATAAAGGGCTTTGTCTGTTCCTTTAGGACCTTATTGGCCTGCAAAAACAAATTTTTATCGCTGATTCCCCACACATCAATTTTAGGGGCGTCATAATCCTGCTGCTCGTAGAGATGAAGTCCGTCGATGTTGTTGGTGAGCAATCCCCTGATATTGGCCCAGCTGGTACTCCCTCCCAGAAAATAAAATTTGTCGTACCCGGAAAAATCATTCATAATCGTGTGCTGATCTACAGCCGAAGGATTCCGGCTGGAGGTGGTGGTGGATATTTCCACATCAGGTATGCCCGTAATCACCGCCCAAACACCTCTTGCTGTTCCATAACTTGGGGTGAAACAGTGATCAAAGAAAATCCCCCGGGTCGTCATCTCATTAAAAAAAGGGGTGGTCTTGAGCGGATTTCCCCACATCGAACTCTTATACGCACTAAATGATTCACAGATGACAATGACAATATTTGGCGCCTCAAGCTGGTTTCCCGCAACCGGATCTACGATCCTGTCAAAATTGAGAATGGAACTGTCTTTCAACAGGAAACCGTAATAAGGGGCAAGAATTGGAAATGCTTTTTTCACCTTACCGACATCGACGTTGCTGTGCCTGAACTTCATGCTGCTGAAAAATGACTGAAACGGGTTTAGGGCCAGATTGGCTTTATAATCACTTCCGAGAGCAAACGCGTCACTCCACCTCAGGGGAAATTGTCCCAGCCTACCAAAAATGCATATGCCAAAAAGCAACAGGGCAACGCAAAATGATAACACCGAAGTTTTTCTCTTCACCTGTCCCGTGTCCTGCTTTATTTTCTTCCAGGCAAGCAGGCTCAGCCAGCGTATCAGAAATGTACCCGCGAAAAGCACGAGGGTGATCCTGATGACCGGATATGACTGCCAGACCATGTTCAGGGAAATGCCCGCATCCGAAAGGTAATTCAGAATACTTGCATTCAATCGCTTGCCCAGATAGCTGTAGTGGGCAAAATCGACACTGTAAAAAAAAACAAGCAGGAATGCCCCCGCAGTGATCAACACGAAACAAATTTTTTTTCCGGCTGAGATATTGAACGGGTCCAGCTTTTTGAAACTCCCCACGACCAGAATAACCGTAAGAAGAATACATACCATCCGCAAGTCAAACCGGATACCCAGCCATAGTGAGTCCAGAATGTCTCTGAACCGGTTGCCCTGATCGTTGAAAAACAAATAAAGTGACAACCTGAGCAATGTCATGATGATCAAAAAAATAATACCAATAGAAAAAATCCAACGGATCAATTTAGGTATCTTTAGTCCGGATATCATAGAAATAAAATAGGCAATAAAATTATAGCAATTATCATTATAAATCATGACCTTAATCCCTGGTAATATATTGCTCGTTTCCATTCAGCCCGTACTCAGGTTTGATCACTGGTTGTTTTCCAAAATAAACCAGCAGTGGACAAGCTCCTTTGCTGACGGAGTTCTTCCTTTTTTGCGGCAGGCGGAAATGTGGGTACCCTTTTACCTCTTCCTGCTGGTGTTTGTCACCCTCAATTTTCGAAAAAAAGGTTGGTGGTGGGCCTGTACCCTGATCATGACCGGTATTATCAGTGATCTGGTGAGCAGCCACCTGATCAAGGAGCTTGTATTCAGATATCGCCCTTGCCAGGATCCATCAATGACCGACCAGGTCAGGACCCTGGTCATTTACTGTCCCCAGAGTTCGAGTTTTGTCTCTTCCCACGCCTGCAATCATTTCGCAGTTGCAACATTTATTTTTTTAACTTTAAAACAAACCAGTGGCTGGTGGCGCCTGATATTTTTATGGGCATTTTCCATTTCCTATGCGCAGGTTTATGTAGGTGTTCACTTTCCTATTGACGTTATCTGCGGGGGCATACTGGGATGTATCATCGGCTATGGCATGACCCGTTTCTTCAATAATCAATTCGGATCACTTAGCATAAAGCAATAAAAAAGAATGTTTGAGATCATAGTTTTATTATTCCTGATTTTTTGCAACGGATTATTTGTAATGGCGGAAATTGCCCTGGTTTCAGCAAGGAAATCCCGGCTCGAGCATCTGGCTGAATCAGGCGATGAAAGAGCCAGGCAGGCTCTCGAACTCACGGAAAAGCCGGAGCTCTTCCTCTCCACCGCCCAGATTGGGATTACCCTCATCGCCATTTTGACCGGTCTTTATTCAGGTGAAAAATTCAGCGCGAACCTTAAGCCTTACCTTGAGAGGATCAGTTTTCTGAAACATTATTCGGGCAGCATATCGACGGCAATTATCGTCATCCTGGTTACATTTCTCTCCATCATTTTTGGGGAGTTGATCCCAAAAAGGATCGGCCTGCTTCTGGCTGAAAAAATTGCCCGCATTGTAGCCAGACCCATGAATTTCCTCACCAGGCTGGGTTATCCCATTGTGACCTTGCTGAATTCTGCCAGCAATTTGTTTTTTGTTATCTTCCCGATCAAAGCTTCGCGCGAAAGCAATGTTACGGAGGAAGAAATCAAAGCGATCATCAATGAAGGTACCGAACAGGGAACTATCCAGGAAGCCGAACAGGAAATCATTGAAAGGGTTTTTCACCTGGGTGACCGCAACATTACGTCCCTGATGACTCACCGAAGTGACATCGTCTGGTTCGACCTTAATGAAAATGAGGAAATGATCAAGGAAAAGATCATCAGGGAACCCCACTCAGTCTACCCCGTATGCGATGCCCAGATCGATAATGTGAAGGGCATGGTTTCTATCAAAGATCTCTATATTGCCGATGACAAGACTCTTTTTAGGGATATCATGACCGCTCCCCTGTATGTCCCCGAAAACAATACAGCCTACCAGGTGCTGGAAAAGTTCAAACAGTCAAAAAAGCATAGTTGCTGTATTGTGGATGAATACGGAAGCCTTTTGGGGATCATTACCCTCAACGATATCCTGGAGGCTATTATAGGTGATATCCCCCAGCCGGATCTAACCGACTACGAGATCAAGCGAAGGGAGGATGGCTCATACCTGGTAGACGGCCAAATACCTTTCTACGATTTCCTCTCACATTTTCACCGGACTGAATGGATGAATGAAGGTGAGCATGAGTTTGACACCCTTGCGGGATTTATCCTCCATGAGCTGGAACGGATTCCCAAAACTGGGGACAAGATGAACTGGAAGGCTTTCCGTTTTGAGATCATGGATATGGACAATCAGCGGATCGATAAAGTGCTGGTTGGCATCTCTGAGGAAGTTAAAAATGAAATGGAGAACTGATAATAGGACCAAAGGTGTTTTTCGAGGAATTAAATGGTTACGAGGGGTTGTGAAATCTACTGGAAATCAAAAGAGGCATTTGACTGCGGGTTATTGAGCTTGGTGCTTTTGCGGTTTCCGTTCACCGTTACGTGAATGATATTGATCTCTGTTTCAAACGATTCATACAGCAGACTGTTGCTGATGTCCATTTTTTTCACCGAAGCGATATTGTTCACTTGAAAATAACTCCAGGTTGCATCTGTTTCCTTCTCACTCCCGATAAAGGTCAGGGCAACAGGCCGGCCATCCACTTTGAGCTGTAAATGCTTGATGACGTAGGCCGCAATATATTTTTCAGCAATGGCTTTCGCCTTGGGGTCTGACAGATCAATTTTTGCACTGGCAAAACGGGAGAGCGAAGTCTCAAAATCATTCGTAAATATTTTGCAACTGATCTCCAGCGTTTGCTCCTTGGGATTGTGATTTATTTCGGTAACGCTCAGGTAGAACGGATGGGCGATGCCATTTCCATAAGGTTCTTTACCGGAATTTATCATCAGTATAGGTAAGAGTAACCATTTACAAAGTGATAGAGCCATTTAAAAATTATATTTTCCAGATACAAAAGTCTGAATAATTTTGGATTTACAGATTGGCATGCAGGACTTTAACCTTTACTTCAAACTTGGAACCGAACATATTCTAACCTGGGAAGCTCTGGACCACATTTTATTCGTGACAGCTCTTTGTCTTCGATACCTGGCTCCTGACTGGAAAAGGGTTTTGATCCTGGTAACAGCCTTCACGATTGGCCATTCCATCACGCTCGCCTTAAGTTCTCTGGGATATGTCCATTTTTCAACCAGGTGGATCGAATTTTTGATTCCCTTGACTATTGTGGCCACGGCGCTAAACAATTTATACCAGAAAATGGGAGACGTCCAACATAGCTCCAAATTGCCCGTAATTTATTTTTTTGCTCTTTTTTTCGGAATGATCCATGGCCTGGCCTATGCCAGTACATTCCTGAGCCTGGAAGGAAAAGAAGGCCTTGTCGGCCACCTGTTTGCCTTTAACCTGGGGATAGAGGCCGCTCAAATTCTCCTGGTTGCGGCCATATTGACAATTTCATTTATTTTCGTGCAGCTGCTGAATCTGTCCAGGCTCTGGTGGATGCGGACTGCTTCTATTCTTATCCTAATGGCCTCCTTAAAAATGGCCTACGAACGATTTCCAGTATAACTTCAAAATTCATCAAATGAGAAAATTACTGATTGTATGGCTGCTTCTTGGTGCAACATCCCTGTTTGCCCAGAACATACAGAACAATCCCGGTTCCAATCACGGGAACAAGTTCGAGCAACTGGGCACCATCCTGCCGACTCCCAATGAGTATCGTACGGCCAGCGGCGCCCCAGGTCCA
>Ga0318562_10000120_pt1 | contig 35573 bp, 40 predicted proteins | sample GRESIP066b5f18_FD_203688 | JGI IMG/M metagenome (GOLD analysis project Ga0318562, IMG submission 203688) | Tropical soil microbial communities from Luquillo Experimental Forest, Puerto Rico - GRE.SIPMG.066b5f18 | ecosystem: Environmental > Terrestrial > Soil > Tropical forest > Bulk soil... | reverse complement strand
CCCCAGATGGCGCGAACTTGCCGAAGTATCTGGCCACATCGCTCTTGGGCTTGATGATCTCCTGCATCATCTGCCGTTCCTCGGCAGAAAATCCTCTGACTTTCTTCGGGTTGGTCAGGATGCCGGTGAACGCCTGACGTATCTTGTTGTCAATATTCGCTCCGGACCCGGTTGCGGCAGTGCCAAGCCCGGCCTTCTTAAGGGCATCCTCGATTGTCTTGGCCCTCATGGAGGCGCCCCAGTCACCACGTGCTTCAACAGCCAATCGATTGACGGCCGGTGCCAGCCGTGGATTGGTCATAATATCGGTAGGATGTACGTTCTTCAGAAAGCCATCAAGATGGCTCTGTGCAATCCTGACGGCATCACGTTCGCGCGGGTCCTTTCCCGTCCGATTTAGCAGCTGCCTGACGGCCTCAATATCTGACATGTTCGGGCTGATGCCATTGGCAGGATTGCGAAGCTCGTCAATGTTCTTGAACACGTTTGTATTGTAGTCCCGATAACCGGATTTCCGCAAAGCTGCATCGACGTTGTCGGCCACGCGGTCGGTCGCATGCTTCCAGAATTCAACCGGAATCGACCGCATTTGATCGTATTTGGTGTCCGCAATGTTCTTCAATTCTTGGGTGGTCGGCCCCGGAATTTCCTTACCGAGAGCCTTGCCCGCAGGACCCATGATGGCGTTCAATGGACCACCAAGAAGACCACTGACAAGCCCAGACTTGGCAGCCTGTTCAGGAATGTCAGACATTTCCGGAGCATCACCTGCCCCGCGCACGGCACCTTGCGCTGCCCCAGATAGCATGCCCCTGATGCCCCTTTCTGCCCAGCCCGCCGCCTTCAGCTTGCCGGTTGGCATGATCATGGATGCGCCGATGTCGGATACATTTGCGGTGATGGGGTTCTCGGCCGCTGATTCCTCCAGCATCTGGCGTGCTGTGTCTCTATGCTTTGTGTAAGCAGTGCCAAAGTCTTCGTCGCCGCCAGATAGCTTATCGTATCCCGCCCTCGCCAGCCCATAGAGTTCGTCACCGAAGCCGCCCAGTGCACCTTGCCCACCGTGCATCAATGCAGTTTCCAGATACCCCAATGCCCCACCATACTCAGGCTGCTTGACCTCTGGCTCATTTTCGATATCGGATTGGGTGTAAGGCTTGGGCGCAGCCTTCGGAGGACCGGGCTGGGTACCGGGGGCTGCCGGTGGCTCGTCTTCTATGTCGCTGACATAGGCCATCACATTGCTCCGAATGCGAAGTAGTCTGCGGTGCCCCCATACTTGCGGTTAAACCCATTTCTGGCCCGGGTGTAATTATCACGCGCCTTGGAAGTTTCTGCATCGTTGCCCGCTTTTTCTGCCTTCATATACTCATCGCGGCGCAGACGCAGTTGCTTTGTGTCAACGCCAAGCTTGGCGCGCTCTTCCGGCGGCAGAGCGGAGACAACTGCCCTTGCTATATAGCTGCCGATCGGGTGCTTCTGCTCGAACTGATCTTCCCACCCTGCCCCAAATTGATGGTTCTTGCCCATGTAAGAATTCATGAATGTCTGCTTATCCTTTGCCCTTTGTGCCAATTGTTCACCGCTGGCAATGAGGGCTCGGCTTGAAGACTCCGGTAAATTCATGCTGGCAACCGCGCCCATCGAAGCTTGGATGATCGGTTGGGCTTCCTTTGCACTCAGACCTTCGCCAACGACACCCCTAAAGCCGGCAAGCGTCGAGTTCTTGGCCCATGTTTGAGCAGCTGCAAGCACGTCAGGCGGCACGCCAGTACCAAACCGGCTGAGCCAGTTAGCCATCTGAACCGCATTCCCTGCGCCGGGTCCGGGTCTCATGGCAAACTGTAGGGCTCTTTCTGCGGGCCCGCTTGGTGTCTTGTTGACATAAGCCATGATCGTATTGAGGTCGCGTTTCATTTCTTTCAGGCGAAACTGCGATGTATCTGCGCCGATAGCGGCTTTATTAATTTCCTTCTGTTCCGGAGCAAATGCAGCACGAGCGGCAGCAGCAGCTCCCTTCGTGGTAATTCCGGACGTTGCTTGTGGATTTTCTTCAGCGTCGTTAACTGCGCCTGGAGCAACCATCTTATCAGGGTCAGTGTCAGTCACGGTTCCACCGGTTGGACTGATCGCTGTCTGGGCTGGCGGTGATGGTGTGTTGGCTGGTGGCGCTGGTATTGGCGGCGGCGTCACTGTGCCGGCCGTACCCGCCCCAGCTATCCCTGCTCCATCCCCGCCACCTTTCTTGATGCCATTAGGTCCCACCGTATAGGATTCGTTGGTATATGGATTGAAGAAGGTCTGCTCGCCCGTGACAGGATTGACCTCGCCATGGAGCCATTTGCCTTCCTCCATTCTGGCTTGTTCGAGGCCAAGCCTCGCAGCTTCGGCGGGTGTCATGTTGGTGTATTTCAAGGCTTCCATCTGAAGCTGGCGGGCGCGCTGGTTCAGGCTTTCCTCTTGCTGTGCATCCTGCCGTTGCTTTTCGAGTGTCTGCCCGGCCGCACCGAAGCCTGCCCCTAGCGACACGCCAGGAGGTCCGTAGGTCGAAGCCATCTTGGCGCCCCCCATCATCAGGGCCAGCCATGGGCTGCGAGCTATGTCCGTGCTGGTGTCGTGCGTGGACATCGGATAGGGCACCTGCCAGTTTTGGAGTTCTTTCTGGTTTGCGGCTTGAACTTCACGCCAAGATGGGAGCGCAGTAGGGTCAGCGGATGCAATCTGCGGATTGCCTCGTACCTGAGGCTGGTTAGGAATACGAATCCTTTCACCCGGTGCATTAGGGCCTGTGTGTTCGGTGGGGCTGGGCAATGGTATGTCTACGAGAGCCCGTTTGGCATTTGCATCGGGCTGCCTATAGGGATTGCTTGTGCTGCCCGATTGTCCCTCCGGAATTGTGGGCTGATTTGGATCGTCAGGCTTGGGCGGTAGCGGAGTTCCACGGCTTCCAGCCGGCATCCATACGCTGCCAGGATCGTCACCGCCCCACGAAGTTCCTTGACCCCGCCGTATTTTTTCCTTGCCGATCTCAAAATCTACGTTAGCCGCCTGATCGCGGTCCATTATTCCCCGACTAAGGCGCTGCTTTGCTTCAAACTCCGGGTCTCTTGCGCCCGGATATGCAGCCATGCTGCGCTCATTGAATGTTGTCGCTGGGTCATCTGGCCAGCGCGCGTCAAGGGAACCTACAGCTCCAAAACGATCAGCAAAATTAACATCACCGCCGTCTTGAAACGCAGGCGGATAAGGACTACGGCCACCGCGCGCCAAGGCGGCGAATAGGGGCGCAATCTTGGCCACGTCACCCAAAATCTCACCAAAGCCGCCACTGCTGCCACTGCTCTGCTGTGGCATCTGCATGGGCGCAATCTGTGGCGCATTCAGGGCTTGCTGTGCAGACAGAACGCGCTGGGTCTGGCCACTCGGAACGGCAGAGTCCGAACTCATCCAATCGGTCTTGCCCTTTCCAGCCAGGGCAACGTCTTTGGCAGTAATGTCCTTGGCAGGCGGCTGGATATCGCTGTAATAGCTGTCTGTATTATCGTCGGTTCCTCCACCGTCAGCAAAGAACCGGCCGCCCCGCGCACCATAGTCCGACGCCGAAAGTCCCGACAATGGACTGCCTGCGCTGCCACCAAAGGCATCCCCGGCAAGCATGCTACCACCGCCATAGGATGGATTTGAGCCAACCACGCCTGCTTGGTTCAATGCGCCATAGGCACCAGCACCGGCCAATCCAAGACCTGCAACTTGTGAAAAGGTTGAAGGTTGTGGTGGTTGATAGGTACCCATGCCGTACTGACCGGTGGTTGCGCCCATGGCCCCAGCCAATCCGCCTGTGATGTTGGCAAGGTATTGGGGTGCTTGGAATTGATAGGCTTGCCGCATCAAATCGTTTTGGTACTGCGCATTCAGCTGGGCTTGGTTCAGTTGCTGTTGGTAGGCCCCTGACCCGTACAGAGCCCCAGTTGCCGCCAAGGCCGACTGCAGATTGGCCCCGCCCAACTGGCCCATACCGTAACCAGCGGCCTGTTCCAACTGCTGCTGTTGCTGCGCAGCGCCCAGGGCAGACCCGTAGATGCCCGCCAAGGTCTGCCCTGACGCCAGTCCCTGCTGTCTGGCAAGCTCACCCTGCGCCACGCCAATGCGATCTGCGCCCACCCCGCCAGCCGTCTGGGTTGACTGCCCGGTCAGCTGCTGCATCTGCTGACCTTGCTGTTCCCCAAGGTTCGCCATGACGTAGTGGGCGTAGGGATTCATGAACTGGTTGACGTGCGGGCCCTGCGCGGACTGCTGCATCAGGTTCGAAGCAGTATTATAATAGGGCTGATAGAGACCCTGCAGCTGGCCGTATTGCTGGAAGGCTTGTTGTTGCTGCGGACTGAAGCCCGCAATGGGCTGGACCCCAATACCAAAGGGGGTGGCCGCTGCCGACTGCGCCCCGTGGATTGCCTGATTGCCTGCCGCCACGATCGATGGGTTTGGCGTGTAGGTGGCCTGTTGCTGGGTCGTCTGTTGGGCGGGCGATCCGCTTCCAAAGCACATTACGCAACCCTCCTTAATTTACGGGGGTCTCGCGGACTATTCATAACATCTTTCGGCTTGGTCAGCTCAAGCGTCGTAGCCGAGAGAGGATAGAAAAATAGGGCCCCGACGCGCGGAAACCTGCGGTCATAAAGCCTGATCTTGGCAGCCGTCTTGGTGGTCGATGTGACACCCGCCACCAGCGGAATACCCAAGTTATCTGCCAAACCCTTAAGCCATTCCATACAGGCAATGGCATGCCGTGACACCCGGCATTCCGGATCGACGTAGAACATTAATTCATTCAGATGAAGGTCATCGCTGTACCATGCGCTCTGGATTGCAACAAAGACCATGGCTTCCAAGCATCCTTGCGGTCCTATCACCCCTATTTGCGTTCTCGGGCCGGTGTCATGAGGACTTATTTCCTCCGGATGCAGCGCCCTTGACATCAAGTTGGTTACCTTCATCGGGGACAAACTGAATATTCCAGTCTCCCGGTGCATTTGCAGACACAGCCGCCAGATTTCCGGGGCATCAAAGGGCTTGGCAATGCGAACAATCGAAGGCGTCATGACATAATGCCCGGCAAAAAGCAGCGGATGGCAGGGTGGCTTCCGGTGTTGTAGAGTGGCCACACCACCGTTGGGCCTAGCCGGTTTGGTTCCTTGATGACGGCATCGTCAGGTACATCGACCCAAATCATGTCATCCCCACTGACGATGCTCGGCTTGTAACGCGGGATGCGCACGCGGTAGTGGCCGTCCACGCTTTCCCAGTCGGCATCAGTGATGGTGTAGCCGTCAGCGAATGAACAGCATGGTCCTTTATCGCTGCGTAACTCGTTAAACCATTGCTTGAGCGCGCCATGGTTGCCATGGTTATCGCCCTCCATGGCCATCAATGGACTTAACAGAAAGCAGAACGCGAGAAATAACGCATAGTTCATTTTTTGCCCATAGCTTCGTCCGATCCCTTCGGAGGCTTCAATCCCTTGAGGTCCTTGATGTGCTTCTGGCGTTGCAGCTTGACAAAGCGATCAAGAATGTCGTGGCCGGTATCAATGTCGCCGCCGCCAATACGACGCACATGATCGGGGTGTACGACGTATTCGCCGCCTGCCGCCACGATCGGGGCAGTCCTACCGGTGGGCGGTACGCCGCCCGGGGCCATTCCGGTCTCGACCGGCGCCTTGGGTGGATATTCATATACAGGCATCCTGTCCCGAGTCTGATAATCGGACGCCCAAGTTTCGGGATCAGGGGTGGGGCGATAGGGGTCTATAATGTTCTGGTCGCGGCTGTTCAGCCCTTGGGCTTCTCCCCTGACCCTGGACAGCGCGCTGCCACCGAAGGCAAACCCGCCCATGTTCTTGCTGCCAAGCCCACCCATGCCAGCGCTTTGCCCAAACTTACCAGCGCCGCCCGGCATCGACATCTTCGACATGGAGGACATCCGCATGCCACCCACCCTCGGGCTGCCAGCATGCATGCGCTGGATGTTCATCCCATAGGGGCCCTTGTTGAACATATTGTCCAGGATTTTGGCGCCTGCCATCGAGTTCCCTTGCCCCATACCTGAGGTTACGTCGGCTGGGATGATATAGCTGCCGCTGGGGACATTGAGATTGAGCTTGTCGGTGCGGCCCGGGACGCTGGAGTGCAGCATGCCGGACTGTTTGGATAGCCCAAAGGCCGCCGCGCGCTCGGGATTAAAGTTACTTTTAAACTTATAGCCACCGCCGAACTGGTAGTGTCGGCCACCTCTTTGGCGTTCTTTCAAACCCCAATGTTTCAACGGAGGCACAATTTTTCCTTGCCCCGCACTTACGTTGTACCACTCAAAAGGAGAGAGCGGAGCGATTGGTGCTGGTGGAGGAATAGTAATCACCTTAGGAGGATCATCATCATCCCTGCCGCCATCGGCAAAGCCGCCGCCCCTTAGACCGCGCAATTCATTCAATACGCCACTCCAATAGGGAGTTTCTGACCTGTAGGCTTGCTGCAGCTTTTGGATGCCGCCTTGGATGGCTGCTTCTGGTGACCCATGCTGATCAAGCAAAGACTGTGCGCCCGGAGACAACTGGCGAACTTCGCCGCCATCCTGCATTCCCGGCTGCATGTTCTTCTTAATTTGCTGTTGGTTATATCTGTTAAGCATAGGACCTACAGCATCAAACCGATCTCCAAACGACGCCGGGGACCGGTCCTGGGTCAGGCCTCGTCGGAGCGCAGGATTGGGAATGACGCCTGCGGCTTGCGCCGGGAGGGTACGATCATTCCATCTCTGACTGAAGCTTGGGCTACCAAAACGGTCATCGAACGATGCCTGTACCGGAAGATCACGGTCTGGCCATCTTTGGTTAAAGCTGGTACCGGGACGCAACATCCTCGGCACACTGGGATCATCCATATCAGGTGATGGCGTGCCGCCGCCAATGTCATAACCTTGGCGCCGTAAAAGAGCCTCAAACTCAGCCTTCGTCGGAATATTAAATTCCTTACCTTTCGGCGGCGGGGTGTATTGAGGATACTGGGTTGCTCGGTTGGCAAGCGTGGCATCTAAGATTGGCTTGTATTGCCTGTCGCCATATTGCTGGGGCATCAGCTGCCAGTTTTCGTCCTGCCACCGTGTGTCGAAGTCATCATCCGCCCCACCGCCATCCTGAAAGCCTCTGCGGCGCATGCCCTCCTGCATAAGCTGTTGGCGAAGGTCATCTGAGTCATCCGACTGGGGCGCCAACGCCATTGGCAGAGTGACGCGCCTGCGCCATGCCGAATCGAAATCGGGATCAGGAGGACGGGATTGGGATCGACCACGCGTAATCTCCGGGGGAAGATCATAGCCAGTGGGCGAAACATAGTCGCCATCGCCACCGCCATCGGCGTACCGCCTGCGGGGACTGTACTTTCTGGCAATCGCAATAGCCCCGCCGTACTCGTAATTATGCTTGGGATAGGGCCTGCCCTTGCCGCCATGCATGCCAGCGCCGTATTTGTGCCCGGCGTCGGCTGCGTGAAACTTTTTAGCTACAGAAACCGGAAGACCAGCAGCGCTACCTGTCGGTTTCCATCCATGGGCCACAGCTGACATCAGATGAGCTTGCTTAGTAGAAACCGACGGCATTACTGCCTCCCATCAGGTGCGTAGCGATAACGAATGCGACCCAGCCTCCAGAACCCATTCATGTCGCCAACCTCAGACAGCTGTACTTTCAGGTATCTGCCACGAATGCGGCAGTTGATGAAGGTGGACGGCTGACTGAACGGGAACGGCCCGTAGACAACGGGCGTGTCGTTGCCATACATGCAGGAATAGAACGTCAGTTGCAGATTGGACGTGGAAGCAAGTTGGCTGGTTTGATAAGTCATGTCCGGGAAAATCCAGTCCACAATCGAAACCTGATCGCCTTCCGCAATCGACCACCAGCCAGACGTAAAGCTATTGTCGAGTGACACTGACCCTGCGTTCCAGCCGACCTCATGCTGCCAGATCGCGCCATTCAGATCGGCCCCAATCGGGTTGCCCAGCACGGTCACATCAATCCATGCGGATCGGCCGAGGACGCCGTAGTCCCATTCCTGTTCTGCAATATTGAGCTTGGCATAAAGCGTATTTTCACCACCGCCACCGATCTGTGGGAAAAACCAAGCGACTTCGCCGTAAAGGGCATTGGTGGCGCATCTGGCCTTCCATTGATTAGATGTATCAAGCTGGCTGAAGACGTAATTCCAGACCGAGCATGGAATGCTCTGAACGCCATTGGCACCAAGGATGAAGAAGTTATCCGGTCCCATCCAGTAGATGTTCCCGTTCAACACGCCAGTGGCATGCTTGCCGACAAGTCCGCAGCCTGACCCGACACGATTAAAGCCAAATACAATCGGCTGGCCGACATTCTGCATGACCCAGCATTCGATATCGGTCCAGATAATGCCTTGCTGCGCAGACTGCATACCGCCGATGATGATCGATCCGGTCGGGATATGGAACGCTCCAGCCCATGTCTGCGAGTTTACGTTGTAATTGGTGTAATCCAACGAATCAGACCACCGAACGATCAGCGGGTCTTGTGTTCCTGTCAGCTGCACGCTGCGCCAGAGCACCAGAATTTGCTGCGGCTGAGATACAAAACAACCGCCATTAAAGAATGGTGCGGTCGGCACCACCGAGGCCGTCGTATACCCTGAATTGGCACTCCACTGATACAGCGGGCCATTCTCAGGCACTGCCAGCAAGGTCTCACCCCAGTTACACAAGGTCCAATCGGTTGCGGTAATGGGGGTTCCAGTTGCTGGTAGAGCAGTTCCGCCCACCCCAAACGACCCTTGCGCGCCGAAACCAGACGCGCCTTGCCCAAAACCAAGACCGGCTGGCGCACCCACCGTATAGTAATAGACAATCTGCGCGTTGCCACCATTCATGGCTACGCTTGACGCACTTGTCACAGGCGGGATTGGCGCATTGATGCTGACAAAATTAGTTGGATTGCAGGATGAGATTGTCGTCTGGTACGGACCCTGAACAGTGATACCGCCGACATTCGTTGGCGCGATGAACTGCTGATACTCACCAACAATATTCGGAAAGTTGTTGTTTGGAAGATCGACCCAAACGGTGGCGGTCCCGGCAGTTGCCGTAAACAATGGCAGCTGACCACTGCTGGCAACCGTTGCACTTGCTGCGTAAGGCAGTGAAATCGTATAGTCACTGGAACCTAGCCCCTGCGTAACCTGATAGGCGCCATTGAGTATTTGTCCGGCAATAGAAATCGGCGTATTGAAATAGATCGTCGTTTGTGCATTGGCACTGGAATTTGGGTCCATGATCGTAACAACAGTGGAACCCAATGTGGTTGAAATCTTAGGAGGATTGTTGGTCGTCAACGTTTGCGGTGTAATATCCTGATTGTTGTTGGATGTGACCACGCTGAGTGACTGCGTTCCACCGATCCCAAGATGCTTGACGCCAGTCAAGCCCTGCCAGCCCCAGAGGTCACGGACAATGGGCGTGGCCGTGATATTGTTATAGCTGGCCCAGCCGCCGTATTTCTCAATCATGCCTTGCTGATATCTGACAAGCTGAGACTGCGAGACACCGGCCTCGTTCTGTAGGGGGGTAAGCATTGTATTAATGCCTGGACGGAGCTTTATAGATGTCAAAGGCATCAGCGCAGCCTCGTAAACTCGCCATGGAGTGCAGCAGCGGCAATTGCGTAAGCGCTATGTGCTTCCTCTTTGGTAGCAAAAGCTCCTAAATATATTAGTTTTCTATTTTTTACGATGGTGGAAGTCCACTTGTTACGACCCTTTCGCTTAGGTCGATAGTGGGCTCCCTTTAATCCAGAAAAGCTTCCTTTGTGTATTGAGTTTGCGCAATTTTGGCTAGGCGTGGCTTCTCTCAAATTTAGCCAGTGGTCATCGTTTCTGATGCCATTGATATGATCAATGTAGTTAACTGGCCAATTTCCGGTTTGCATAAGCCAAATTAGACGTGACACTCTATAAAGTTTTCCATCGATTCTAGTGTAAAGATATCCAGCCGCGCCCCCATATGAGGCAACATCCCCAGCTTTCTTTACACCACGCCTACATCGCCATCTGATGATCCCAGTATCTGGATCATAAGACAAAAGTTCACATACTCTTTGTTGAGTTAACATGATTGTCTCAGACCCCTCTTTGGTATTGACGCCGGGCTTTAATCTGACTGAAGTCAGGGGCATTAAAGAGTCTCCAGAAGCATTTCACTGATTCTCGTAAACCCCACCCCCGACAAAGCGGGAGCCATTAGAGAAGTTTCCATTCCCTGTCATAGAGCACACCCCTATAGTCGTCGGCCCATTGCCAATCTGGCAGCCTCCAAAAGTAAAAGCGACAGCTTCCTCGCGACCCACAAGATAAGTAGTCGAGTTGGCAGTATTGGGCAGACTGACTGTGATATTGTTAGTACACGTGCCAATTGAGTTCACTGTGAAGGAAAATTCCAGAAAGGTTGTCTTGCCAATCTGTTTGTATCGCGCCGAGTTTACAGTGAACGTCGCGCTTCCACATGAAGGTGATAAAGTGAACGCAGTCCAAGCGCTGCCAGTAACTACGATTTCAGAAGCAATATGCAAACCCGACGCATCAGCCCAAATCTCACTGTCAGTCGTTGGGGTGGCGTTGCGCCAACGGATTGACTGACCTCGATATATCTCGGCAAACAGACCGCTGCCGCCTGCACCGAGCGCTGTATCAAACGCGTGTGCCATAGCGACAATGCCTTTGCGAGTCGGGATCGAGGACCCTTGCTCCAGCACAATGTCCGCCGACGCTTTTTGGGTTGCAAACGTTGAATAAGCGCCGCCGGTAAATAACCCGGCAATTGTCGAGCCGCCAACAATGCCGCCGCTCGGCTCAAGATCAACAAGCGAGCCGCCATTGTTGACATCCATTTGACTGCCAAGCGTCACACCGCCGACACCTGTGTTTCTGATCCCGAACGGACAAGACCCGCATGCAATCGGCGCACCAGCCCCAGTGTCATCGTTTACTCCAATGCCTGTCACCCCCTGCGATCCCTGCGAAACACCTCCAAATGCCGTGCGATAGTCCGATGTGCGCGCTGCACCAACAACGGAAAGGGAGCCGATGGTATCAATACAGATGAACTGGGAGTTCTGGACAAGCCCAGGAAACAATGTCTCCATCCAATCCGGAACTGAAACTGGAGCATCACTGGACGCTAAAGCAGCTTCACCACAAAGGATACGATTGAAGCGGTGTACAATCCCATGTCCAGGGTTGCCCCAATAAGCCGGATTCCATTTCGTTGCAGCATTTCCAGCAATAGCCGAAGCATCCGTGATCGGATTAGGCGTCCCGCTCGGTGCAATGGGACCCGTACTTTGAGCCAAGGCCGGAAGACTGCAAAGCAAAAACAAGAAGGTTAGCACCAATCTCCGCATCTATCCCTCCATCACGGCACAAGTGGTTCCAGATGCAGAGAAAGCATAAACCGATCCGGTATGAACAGCATGCTCCCAGATAAAGAAGCCGCCCTGCTTGCCTGCACTACCGGGGGACAGTGTCGTGCCACTGATAATGGCTGAGTTAAACCCAAAGCTTAGATCGGAAGTCCCAATGTTCTGGATGCACAGATAATTCCGCTTTGGATTGCGCGGCAACAGCATCGTCGGCGTTGACGTAAGGGTAAAGACTGTCTGAGTCAGATCACAGGGGTATGGCATGGTCAGACCCTCCGGGGCGTTGCGGGTGTCGGCGTATAAGGCTGCCAAGCCCCAGATTCATATTTCTTTCTGAATTCCTCAGTGATCGCCGACTTGAACAACGTCTGATACTGGGATTCCCAAGACAAGGCGCTGCGAGGATCGTCAGCCTGCGCGCCCCAGTTTTTCATATAGGCCGTCATATAGATCATTGAGGCAGCCACGAACAAATCTGGCAAAACCTGTGTCAGGAATGTGGAAGAATTGCTGGCAGACAACGCAGGTGGACGCTGGGTGCCGATGGCCTGAAAGTTGTAGGCTTGGTCGGGAACAGGCGCGACATTGAAACTGACATCGTTGAATGGCGCCCAATACTGAGGTCGCCCAATGGACGTATTGAAGGATGGATAGACGGTTTGCATGAAGTCGATGGATGAAATCTGCAACGGGTAAAACAACCCGCTGCTGGTCGCGTCCTCCACGAACATTTGTTCGATGATCAGAAATGTCCCAATGTTGGTCGGATAAAGAAAGTTGCGCGCGTTGGATGACAATGTCCCTACATCGGTATTCACGCTATTCAGAAAGTCTGCCTCGCGATAAATCCTTTGTTCGGCATAGTTGATAGCGCTCGGCAAGACAGTCTGAAAGTTCACGTCGCTGGACACAATGATGGTCATTGCCGACAACGTGTTGGTATACGTGGTGTAGTTCAACCCGCTTACATAGGTCATGGCTTGGTTTCTATCTTTGCCTTCAACTGAGATACGACATAAATTCCATCTGGAAGAATGACATAGGCATAGCCAGATGGCGGCGGCGGTATGGTCATGGTTCAGGCTTCTTTTCCGGTTCCTTGGTCTTGAGTTTGTCTTCCGCCTCTTTCAATTTCTGCTGCAGCGTCTGCAGGTCCCCATTGCAAACCGCCAGCGCATCCATCGCAAAGTTGCGCTGCTGGCTCATATATGGCAAGGCCGCTGAAGCTCTCACCTGATCCAGCTGCTGTTGGGCCATGACCGGCGTTGTTACTAGAGCTATTGCTATGATCCTTAGATACATGATCCTGCCGTGGTTTTCTTGATGATGTTGCCGCCCGCATCAAGGCACAAAGATGCAGTGGGCGTTCCAGTCGCTGCAGTAGGAAGTTTCACCGTCCCACTGCCTTTCGGTGTAAGGTTGATGCTGATGTTGGTATCGGTGCCGGACACCCCTATTTGAACAGGGACGCCAGTGGTGCTTCCGCCAATGGTCAAATAGTTGATATAGGAAGAATTACCTGATGTCTGGAGTGACTGTGTTACAACACTACCATCGTCTTTGACCATAAATGTAATATTGGATGATGAATCGGCAATTTTGACTGCAGGGGTGCCTCCGCTCGTATCAGGACCCGCCACGTAAAGCGCAATGCCTTGTGGTGATAGCGTTCCAATATTTACGGTCCCGAGCGTGGCGATTGTCGCACGAGGCTCGGCGTTGCGCATTAGATAGAAAAATGAAGGAACGGAACCGCCCCCTAACATCACTTCGTTATTGATGCAGGCAAATGAACCGATAGCCCCAGCAGTCGCATTGGCATTGCTGAGTCGGCACTCAAGACCAAAAAGTTGAGTGACCGTGCCGCCTGCGAGGTTGTTGGTGGTGGCAAGAAATTGAAACATATTGTTCAGACTGCCGGAATTATCTATCCTGGCCTCGTAATTCTCGACATCCGAGGTTGACACCGCGCCACTGGCGGCCGTGAACTCCGCATGCATCTGATTGATTTCGGCTTGCTGCTGTCCCGGCCCGTTCAGGGTTACACCCGTATAGAAATTCTCCCAAACTTTTGTCGTGTTTACCGATGGTGAAAGAGTACTATAAAAATAATTAGGTCGTTCACCAGTAGACGCCCAGGTGGAATGGTCCGTTGTGATGTTCTCATATAATGTTCCGCCGCCCGCGCCGCCCACATTAGTCTGACCTGTGCTTGACGGACTAATCTGAAGGGTCATCGGCACTCCTGAAAAATTCATGGTGCCGCTTCCGTCAACAGCAAAGTTATTGCTGGCGAAGGCCTTGCCGGTGAAAGTAACATTGCGAAAATCAACGCCATTAAGCGTGGTCCCGGCATTGGTGGACGGGACCGCTTGCCCGCTTCCATTTCTAGCAACGGCATGCGCCCACGCCCCCAGGATGGTGCCATTGGAGTTCATCGGGAAGTAGCCAGCATAATTACCAGCACACACCATGCAGTCGTAGCCATAGGTCGCTGCTGCGGCGCCATTATTTAAGGTGATGCCGATATTAGACCGGGAGCCAAGCACGTTATGGATGGAAGTCTCAACAATCTGCAAGCCTAGTAAGTCTTGCGACGTAGCTGTCGTCCCATTTATCGCGACATCGATCTCGCGCCCGATCACCTGCAACCATCCCGCCGCCAGATTGTTGATATAAACATTGTCGTTGCCGCCCCAGATCGCCGCACTTGGCCCATCAGGATGGTCCGCCGTCGCGATGCTCAGCATGCCGACGTAGTTGCCGTTGGTGTTAGCAGTCGTCGCAGTCTGGGCAAGATGGGCTGATAGCCCGGTAAAATTTCCTGTTGCGGCGCCTCCTCCAAAGGAAAGGCTTACATCCAGCCCATCTACTTCCCTTAGTGGGAATACTGTTGCCGAACTAGTAATCTTGATCTGATTGATGGGAGAGCAAGCGTCATTCAAACAGTTTCCAGCCGCAAGGCTGCCGGTAGAAATAATCGGTGCATTAAACCCAGTAGAACTGGAAACATCCTGTATCTGACTCGTGCTCGGCCCCGCCACCAGCAGATTGCCGACCGCACTGAACGGCGTTTGTGACAAGGTAAAGTTACCAGTGGTGCACTGCTTCGACTGCCCACCTTGTATACAGTACAAGCTTTCTGATCCAGTCATGCCTGTGGCGGTTGGCAGACCGCTGACATACGCGTTCAGTGTCTGCGGCGCCTGCGCCATGGCCGCTGTGGCTATCAGCATACTCAGGATAATGATGATGATCTTTTTCATTCGCCCTCCTAAGCAGGCGCTATGAGGTACTGACCATCAGGTCCAAGCAGATAATCGCCATCAGGACCAAGCAAGTAAACAAACCCAAATGGTGGCGGTTGAAGTCCGGTTGCTGGCGGCGGACTTGGCACCATTGGCTCGGTGTTGGCGTTCCTGAAAATCCTCAGCAACGACACCGCAACAGAACCGACACCATCGCCAGTTAAGACGAACTGATGATACATATAGTTTGTCGTCGGGATGAATGACACATCGAGAACTTCGGCGAAGATGCCTTGCGTTGTTCCTGATGCGAGTGTCGTAAAGGTTGGGTCCGTGTATATTTGGTTGCCTTGACCATCGACAAGCGGTGCCCCGGACTCGGTCACCAGCGGCGCACCAGCCATGGCGCCATCAAACCTCCAAGCGCAAGGACCACCAGCAAAGAACTTACCATCAACAGGCGCGTAGGCCACAAATCGACTGACGGAAACACCTTGATTGTTGTCGGTGATATCAAACCAGCTGCGGCCGATGATGTTGTCACCAGCGTTGGAATTGAATTGCGCGGCACACAGAAAGAATGGCTTGGCAGGATTGCCATCGAAGGCGGACCTTAGGCCACCGCCTTGCGTGATCGTGCCGTAGGTGGGCTGTGGGCCAATCCCATAGGTGATGGCGACGGGACTAATGGGATCAGTTATAAAGGACTCACGTTCAATGCGCGGATGCTCTATCGGAACTGGATCGGCAGGCAGATGGAATGTACGGTGCTGTTCCTGCAATCGGTCCAGACAATGCCAGCACTTTAACATATTGGTTTGCTGAATTCGCGTGCCGTACCATTCGAATTGATATGACAAATCGACTAGATTGTAGAGCATGCCGCACGAGTCACACACCCCAAACGCTTGTGGATTATGTCTATCAACCCTAGCGCGACCATGCGGGCGGGCCATTATCCCACCCTCGCGAATTCACCGAACAAATCTTTTGCCATGGCAAGATACATAGCAGCGGCTTCCTCCTTGCTATCAAAGTTACCAAGACGATATTTTCGCCTGCGATATCTGATGGATGCAAGCCACTTTCCCGAATCTTTCTCCCAAGAAACGCCCTTAAATCCGCTTGTATTCTTTTTGCTGGTACGAGAATTCGCTATGTTTTGCGACATGTCACATTTCCTCAAGTTTGAAATGTGATTGTTTAGTCCATTGCCATCGATATGGTCGATGTAGCTCGGCATTTCTCCATGCTCCATCAACCAGACAAGGCGATGGGCTAGATAAACTTTATGGTTAATCTTGATCTGCCAGTACGGCCATGGCGTATTGACACTAAAGATAGCCCCAGCTACCTGCCCAGCCCTCGCAGGACCGCGAGAAACCTTCCAAAGAAAATCTCCTTTCTCTGGCCTATATTCGAGAATAGCTTCGACCTGTTCTTTGCTAATCACATTTCTCATATTCGAAAATATCCGTTGAGGCTCGGATGAATATTTAACTCGACATTTTCGATATCCTGCTTGGCAGCCAGCGCCCAAGCTTCATCTGCATCTGCCTTGCGGATTTGTTCTAACGTGGGCGCATAGACCCGAGCCAAACGATGGGCCAGTCCAGCACAGAAGGCATCCAGCCAGAGGTAGGGAACTTCGATGACGAGAGCATTCGTATTATCAGAATACTCGGCGTCCTGAACCTGCCGAACCCGATAATAGTAAAGCGTATAGGGACCGGCCCCGTCAGGCACCGGCCAGATGGTGATGGTTGGTGAGATCAGGCGGTCGAACCAATACACTGTCGGAAAAGCCTGAAGTTGCTTCTGTGGGTAGGTGGAATACTCACTCCTTGAGATCGGATACATGGCGCGGTCGGTCTCGATGGGTTCCCCGAATCTGACATAGACATCGAGAATCATCGCGGTTTCGGTCGGAACCGTGTAAGTGCCAATGCCCTGCAACAGCGGCAAAGATTGAAGGTCCACAGTCCATAGATTGGGCTGGGTGTTGCTGATCTTTGCAAGAAGCAAATTGGCTTCCATCCTGGCGTCAGCCAGATGCGTCTGCAGGATTTCGGGGCGACGGACACCAATGCGGGCGAAGGCATTCAGAACCACTTCACCCAAACCGGGGTTGAAATTGAAGTTGCCTGATGTGGTCTGTATCGTGGTCATGGCGATATGATCCTAAGCTTGCCGTACATTGCTGTCGGCGCGCTTGACGTGATGCTCCATGTAGCCAGCCCCAAACCTGACACACTGGATTGCCACGTCGCTGTATAGAATTGATTGTTCAGCGTCATGGCAATTGATGTGGACGCCGTGGTTACTGTGTCTAGAGGGTAGATGATATTCAGCGTAGCTGAATTTGGGACGTAGAAATTCCCGTTGCTGTCACGAAACTCGCACGCAAACTGCGCCGCATTGTTCTGCGAAACATTGGTTACGCTTTGGTAGTTCGGTGAACTACTGACAATGCTGACATAATCTGCAACGGGCATGAAGTTTCCCTCAAGTTTGTATCCCCGCCCAAATGGCTTTCATAGTCTTCTGCATTTCCAAACTCATGTTTGTATACCTGACCAAATCGCCTTGTAGTATTCATTATCCTCAAGGGCACCTTCCAGATGGGCCTTGGCGAACTGAAGCTTGCCAAGCTCATTGGTCATCTGCGTAATGCGGTCGGTCAGTTCCTTGTGGCGTACCGTCAACTTGCGGCCAAATGGCGTCGCATCGTCATATCCATAAAGCGGGGGTGGCTGAGCCAGATCGCTTTCATAAGGGACACTGACCCTGATACCCTTTTGGGCTGCCAGCTGCATGAAGTAATGGCCACCTGGTCGCTGCAGAATGTACTCATCCTTGCTGGCCATATCGATGCCAAACATGGCAATCTCACTGGCCCCAGCCCTGATGGCCATCGCCAGCATATAGGCAAAGCTGGACGTAAAGAAAAACCGTCCAAACTCCTGAATAAGTTCCCGGATCGGCAGGGGCGTCGCATTCGGCACCAAACTTTGGTCCTGCATGTAAATCGGGAAAGTCTGATGCTTCAGCCATTCTACATAGGGCGGCCCGTATTGTGCGGCTTCCGGCTGTAACAGATTGCTGTGCATTTCGAACCAGACATCCACCCGAGGAATCACACCGTAGGCGTTGCCGGGCGAACAGACCCAAATGGTCCAGCTGGGGTCCTTGAACGGAGCAAGGTCCCGGGAGGACGGGGCGGTCCCGATCATGGCGATCTTGAGGGGAGGTTTGGGTTCGGCAGACAGGTGGGGAGAAATAGGCTTGGCTTCCGGAGGAATAACCGGCGGTGGCAGCGTCATATCCGGAACTTCTATTTTCCTAAGCTTGGGCCTACCCCGCGCGCGAACGGGCTCCGGACCATTACCCCCCTTCAGAAGCTCGGTTCCAGTTGGGGTTATCTTGGCGATATTGTCCATGGTAGCGTACCCTTCTATCGATTATGCCATCCTGGTATCATCCTACCCCCATCATAGGCAATGTGCTACTTTTGGTGACAACAGCCGCAGAAACAGCATGACGGATTGCGCTGGTTATGTCGAACTGCTGCGGAAACCAAAAGCCCCACGGATCATCGGCCCACTGCCGCAATTGCGGCATCGACAGAACCGTAGTGGATATCATCGCAACAGCAAGTGGAAAATTTGAAAACTCATTCGAAGTGTCGTTGCCGATGGTCCAAAGGTTCGTGCTCGAAGCAGCGGATGTCTGGCTGACGCTGCTCGTGAAAACCTGCCCCGTGATCATGTCCCTCATTACATAGTTGATGATGCTGCCACTGAACAAAGGCGCCGACATCGCAATGAAATAGCAACGTCCGACTGTCGGAGTGAAGGAAGCCGCATTGTCTGTATTGGTGTACAAGCATGGCTTGCCGCTATGCATCCACCATCCCCAAGCGTTGCCGGCAGTCGCAACACACTGGTAAGCGCCCCCGTTCGTGGTCGTGTATCGAAAGATCGCAGCTGCCGTAAAATTTCCAACGGGAACACTCGGGAAAGACGTGCCAAGTGCCTTGCACCCGGTCCCTGCAGTCAAGTTTGGACCGATTATCCCATCCGTTCCGACTATCGCGCTGGTTATTTGTGAACCTTGGGTGTTTACACAGCCTAGCCCGGTCAGCAAATTGATGTAGTTGGCATTAAGTGGATTGACAACGACTGCAATCTGCGCGCCCGGCGTCGCAGGATGCGCCGGGTTGATCCCCGGCGATGAGCGAGGATAGGCCAGTTTGCTGGCGGGCCGGATTGGAAAAATAAGCGGCATTAGTTATTCAGCTGGATGTTGTAAGTCCGATACATCACGGTCTGCGTTCCCGAGGTGAACGTAAATCCACTGTTGTTCTGCAGCGCCAGCTTGAAGGTGCCAGGCGGAATAATCACCTGCTGAATGAATCCCACCAGCGTCGTCTGCGATGCTGCTGCAACCAACGGAATCGTACCGATTGGAGGGAAGGTCGGTGTTTTCGCGGCCTGTGTTCCCGCAACAAACTGCCCATCCCCATACGTCGTCCCGTCGTCCAGCAACGCATAAAGCCACAGCGCAAGATTGGCGCCGGCGGCAATGGTGCTTGAGGCAATGGCGCACCGCACCGAAATATCCATGAACATATCCAGATTGGTCTGGTTCGCGACGCCAGTCACACTGCTCAGCACGGCACTGCCATTCGGCAACGAGACAAGGTCGGCCGAGTTGATCACAGTGGTCCAGGTAAAACCGACGCCATTACCTGCAGTCCATGCTGTCCTGTTCGTCATTATGTAAGCCCTGCATTCTGCGCGTCCGCAACCGAAAGACCACCGAGAGTCTGGCTGTTAAACGGATAACTGTTGTCCTCGCACCACGTATGAATGTAGTTATCGAAAGGAGCCACCAAAGCCGCCAGCGCCTGAAGGGTCTGAGTCTTGCCCGCGAACATGTTCTGTATGGCTGTCCGGACCGACGTGCCTTTCGAAGCGTCGATCGACGCATCCAGGATCAACAGTTGAAGCTGCGCGACCTGAAGCGCGGTCAACCCGGCCAAGTCGGTCGCAACGATCGTGTTGATGATCTGGGTGCCGGTGAACATCGCCTTCTGCGGCGCCGCCACGGTCCATCCATTCACCTTGGCCACCTTCTGAGCGGTCGTATCGCCCGGAGCCAACCCAGACCCCGTAACACCAGTCGGCGGCTGGGTTGGACTATTCCAGGCATTGATGAGCGCCGTGTAATCCACCATCGGCCTCCTACGTATTGCTCACATAAAGACACGTTACATACAGCGTCGTCGTAGCTGGCGAAACCGTTGCAGTCCAGTTGTTCGCCGCGGTCGCTTGCGGCACCGCACTATCAACCGGCAGCATGAAACCACGCGTGTCGTTTGCCGGTACTTCGAAAACAAACCGTGTCGTGCCAGCCGTCGCATCCTTGATGGTCACAAGCGCCACCGTCGCGCTGCTGTTCGTTAAGGTCAAGCCATACAAATCCTGAAATACACCCGCAGCGCCAGCGGTGAGAACCGTGGTCTCAGTCGATGCCGTGATCGAAGTGTTCTGCACGCCTTTGAGTTGCCGGATCGCGCCGACTACGACCTGCTTGCCCTGCTTGTCAAACGTCGCATTGACACGCTGACCATCCGAAACCGCGGTCGGGTTCGTCGTCTTGGCGAGGCCGCCGATCTTGACAGGGTAGCCCGCATCGGTCGCAGCATTTGCCGTATCGCCGGACATTGCGGATTGTAGATTGGCCGGGTTGCTCTGGAACACCTGCTCGTCGCCAGGAAGCGAACCAACGACCCAGAACAGCGTCAAAGTGCCCGTGCCAGCAATCACCGTCGACAACCGGACCCGGATAAAAGCACACCCTATCGTGAGAATCTGGAATTGCTGGTTGGCGTTCGCCGTCAAGGTATACGGGTTGGCCAGCAGCGTATTGGTGATCGGATCGATCAAGCGCGATGTCGGGATGGCTTTGTATGTCGTTCCGGCATCATAACTCTCTTCAAACGTCAGCGCGCCGCCCGTGATCGTCGTCGTCGTAACCATCGAGCCGACAATTGAACTGTAGAGAACCTGACCAAATATGAAAGCCTGCCAGGTACCGAGCGTTGTCGAACTGTTCCACGCCGCGGTGGTCAGCGATGAAAACGGCTGCACAACTCGCGTATTGGCCTGAGCATCAAGCTGCAGCGGACTGCAATTGCCCGAGGTGATGGTCGTCGGCGTCGTATTGAACTCGCCACCCGTCAGAATCATGTTGGCCGGCGTCGCGACATTCTGGGTCGAGGCCGCATCAAGAATGCCGCCGGCATTGCCCAGGACGCGCGCCACTGTGTTCAATCTTCCGCCCGTGTCCAACGTCAGAGCGTTGATTGTCGCATTGGTATAGGTGGGAGCAGAGGTTACAACTGCCCCCTGACACATCGGGCCGCCCTGCACCGTCGTCGTCGTCGTCGCAGCAGGTGGGATCGTCAGGCCAAGCGTAGTGATCGTCCCCGTGCCGCTAGTCGGTACGCCATTCGTAATGCTTACAACCGGATCACTCATTTACAGCTTCCCAAATAGTCCCTTAACCGCCTTGTCTCTTGCTTCTGCCATATGCTTCCTGATAAGCGGAGTGTCGTCTTCGCGACCATCCGCATAAACTTCCATGACTGCTCTTTCCATCGCACCCCGGATAATAGGAACAGCGCTTTCCACCACACTGGATGCTGAACCAAGCGCAATGCCAACACTTCGCTTGACCTGGGGATACATCCGCTCCGCCGAGGGCCTTTCCGCGTCGGGCAGCAACGATGGATGATTATGATCCAGCAGCCACCGATGCGAGTAGTAACGCTGCCGCTTGGTCAGGATTAGCATCCTGGTTCGCGCCATGTGCAGCGTGACCATCGCTTCGAAGTTCGTTTCCGGCTGCGGTGCATCCGGAGCAACAAGATGCCATAGAGACCGGATGCCATCGACATCCATTTCCTCAAGACACTGCTTGATGGCCGCATCGCTGTCCATCATCGCCACCCCTCGTCAGAGCAATGTGATGGTCGATGCCGTAGACAATGACGGCGTGACACCATTGCCCGTGACAATGTTCGGCGTCACCGTTCCCATCCACAACAGCGTCTGCGTGCCAGTTGGCGGCGACGCATTGGAGAACGATGTCGAGAAATTCGTCACGGTACCCGAACCGCCAGTCCCAGCCGGGAAGTTGATCGCAGCAACCGGCGATGTGCTGGCTGGGCCGGTCGCCGTGACCGTCCAGCCGCCCGAGGTTCGCGCCACGTTGACCCGGGTGTAACCTGTATAAGCAGCCTCACTCGTGGCGGCCGTCCCCGCAGTGCCTGGATCAGCCGTATGCAGAGCAACCCCGATCTGCGTCTGCGGGGAGGTTGCCGCGTTGTCCGCGTAATTCGCCCAAGCCGTCGCGTTGTAGATCAGTTTGAGGATATTAGTCTCAGTCGTGCCGCCAATATTTGCCATTGTCGTCTCCTTTAGAAGCCATAGTACAAATACGTTGGCGTGTACGATGTCGAAGAACCAACGCCACTTGCCGTTCCTGTCCCACTCGCACTGCCAACCGCAGAAACGGTCGCCGCACCAACCCCACTCCCCAAGCCAGTCCCGCTCGCTGAACCCTGACCCGCAGCTTGTGCAGCCGCTGCACCCGTGCCGGACGCGCTGCCGGTTGCCGTGACCGTCGATCTACCAACCGCCGAGGCAGACCCGCTTCCGCTCGCTGCACCCTGCCCAGCTGCCTGTGCCGCCGCTGTGCCCGTGCCGGACGCAGATGCAGGAGACCTAGCCGTAGAGGCGCCCACGGCACTCGCTGTGCCTGTCCCGCTCGCACTGGCCGGCGAGGATGCAACTGAGCTGCCAACAGCGGAAGCGGACCCGGTTCCTGTTGCACTCGCAGTCGCCGAGGCGGTCGAGGCACCCACACCGGAAGCCGTGCCCGTTCCACTCGCTGCAGCCGTAGCCAATGCCGTCGAAGCACCGACACCGTTCGCGGTGCCTGTGCCTGTCGCGCTGCCAACCGATTCCCCAATACCGATCGCAGAGGCCGTGCCCGTCCCGGATGCAGAGCCAACGCTTGACGCAAAGACCAAACCAACCGCAGAGGCACTGCCTGTCCCCGTCGCAGCGCCTTGACCAGCTGCCTGCGCAGCAGCGGAACCCGTGCCTGTCGCACTACCAATCGAGGAGGCTGTCGAGGCGCCGACAGCGACTGCGGACCCCGTGCCTGCTGCCGTGCCTTGCCCAGCCGCCTGAGCTGAAGCCGTGCCTGTACCTGTTGCAGAGCCCGTCGAGCGAGCCACGGATGCACCAACACCAGACGCAGCCCCTGTTCCGGCCGCTGCACCCTGTGCCGCCGCTTGAGCGCTGGCAGTGCCTGTACCAACCGCATTACCAGTCGCAGAAGCAACCGATGCCCCGGACGCACTCGCCGTACCGGTTCCAGCTGCCGTGGCCGTTCCCGTAGCGGTGGACGCTCCAACAGCGCTTGCTGTGCCAATACCAGCCGCTGCAGCGACAAAAGCAGCGCCCGATAGCCCGCTCGCGGTGCCCGTGCCCGTCGCACTGCCAACACCAGTCGCAATCGCAGTCCCAACAGCACTGGCTGCGCCTGTGCCTGCTGCACTGGCGGTCCCGGAACCAGTCGACGCGCCCGTGGCAGAGGCCGCACCCGTTCCAGCTGCACCACCGGTCGCAGTGAAGGTTGCGGCTCCAACGGCACTCGCGGCACCAGTTCCAGTCGCAGCTCCAACGGACTGAGCCACCGAGACACCGACACCAGATGCCGCTCCCGTACCATTAGCATTGCCCTGCCCCGCCGCTTGTGCCTGTGCTGTGCCCGTCCCCGCCGCACTGCCCACCCCAGAATTGGTGGACGCTCCAATCGCGAAGGCCGTACCCGTCCCCACCGCACTGCCAGCACCCGATACGGTCGAAGCTCCAACCCCGCTCGCATCGCCAATGCCCGCTGCTGCAGCGACAATGGCAGCACCCGACAACCCACTTGCCGCGCCCGTCCCCGCCGCATTCCCAACACCAGAAAGGGTCACGGTTGAACCGGCTGCCGCCCCGCCTATTCCCGCCGCATTCCCAATACAGGAAATGATCGCAGTTGCCGCCGCACTCGCATCGCCCGTACCTGAGGCATTCCCCACTGCAGAAGCAATCGAGACACCAACGCCACTGGCATCGCCTATTCCACTCGCCGTGCCCGTCCCCGATACGGGCGGACCACTTACAGTGACCAGCGGGCCTATGGTCCATTCGGCGCCATCCCACGTCCAGACCGGTATTCCAACCGCTGGAGGGTATGGCCATTGCTCGCCGTAAGTCGGCGAGTCTGGAAAGTCCAACCCCAGCACCGACAATGGTTTGGGATACTTCGTCCATTTCACGCCATCCCATGTCCAGACCGGCACGCCCTTAGTTGGCGGTGAAGGCCATTGTTGACCGACTGATGGCGTATTTGGAAAATCCAGCGGCATTCATCCGATTCTCCAATCCGTCCCATCATCATACACAGGAACCCCATTGCTGCCTCCGCCAGCGACAACAGTACCAAATGCAGTTACCGTAGCATCTGTCACGAATGCACGACGCCCGGTATAGCCAGCGACAGGCAGATTGCTAACGATAACCCCGGTTCCATCTCCACCACCATCATTGGAGACCGAGACCCATTGCTGGGACGTACCGTCATCATAATAGACGTAAAGCTGACCATTGGAGCTGTTAAACCACAGCATTCCGGCAGTGATATTACTCCCTGTCGGTGGTGTGGTTTGTACAAAGGTCAGAGTTCCGGTGCCACCAGCGCCACCGTCCTTAAGAACGCCGGGCGCAAACCATGACGCAACGTTTCCGGGGGCTATGGGGGGTATCCAGAAGAGAGCTTCAACGCCGCCGCCGCCAACTGCCATCTAGAGCCTCCTAGATGCTGGCCGCCGCAGCCTTGATCGCCTTGATGGCGGCGTCATACCTGGATTTGGTGGACGTGTACTCCTGAAGGGCAGCTTCAGCCTTTGCTGCAAGCTGATTCGCGTGACGTTCGGCGTTGGCAATATCGCGCTTGGCCACTATCAAGGCAGTGTCGGCCTGATCCTTGATACGCTTAGCTTCCTCGTAGAGAGCCCGCCGTTCTCCATCTAGCTTCTCTGCATGATCAGCCTTGTCCTTGGCATCGGCCAGCTTAGCCTGAATGTCGGCCTTTGTGCTATCTAGCCAGTCCTGATGGGCTTTCTTGGCAGCTTCCATCTCTTTTTGGAACGCAATGCGATCGGACGCGATCTTTGTCTTGGCGGTCTCCTTGATGGACTCGACGGAATCCAGGATATCCCGGGCGGCATGACCGAGCTTCAAGTCTTCCTGAGCTTTCTCGAAAGCCTGCTTGGCGGCCTGAAATTCCTGAATGCGCGCCTTGGCGCCATCTTTGGACGTCAACAGCTCCATCAGGGCTCCGATATCAAGGGAACCGCCACCAGAAGACAGACCTGATCCGCCGACGCTCATGGCTAGTCACCTGCGGCCTGTATCAAGGTCATCGTAACCGTCTGGGTCGATGATCCTGCGGTCACCACATTAAGCCTGATGGCCCGGATTGGATAGGCATAGTTACCAGTGGCATTGGTGCTGGCCGCCGTGATGCCGGAATTAGGGAACCAGACCATACTGGTGGATGGAATGGTCATGTAATCATCGAAAGAATGTTCCACGTTATAGGAGGTCACCACACCGCCCAATTGGCAAGTACAGCCAATACCGATATTGAATGGGTTCCGCATGATGTCCGGATAATAGATAGACCCAGCCCAGTACCCGCCCAATTGCGTCGGCGGCACAGGCGTTCCTCCACCGGAAGGGCCCGAGGAATTGTAAGTGCTCGAATACCCGGTTGTGGTTGTGGTGAAGACTAATCCGGCAGTGGGCATTTGGCCTCCTATCCGTGGTGGAAGCCCTTCAAGGTCTTCGCCAGATTGGCTCGCCTGCGCAACGTCGGATTAGACGAATGACTTGCCTTTGCAAGCTTGGATGCCGGTATCTTCTGACCTTGCGGAACGCCCAACTGAGAATGCAGAGCCCCGGGATGCTTGATTGCTGACTGAATCCATTTCTTGGCCATGATCACCCCAATGACTGCAGCATCTTCAAGGTGGCTGTCCCGGCTGACCATCCTGTAGATGATAGCCGCAGGCCCGCAACAGGGCTTAACAGGGTAACGGTAATGCCATCGATCTGGTATGCCGTGGAATAATGTGTCGTGGAAATATTGCTCCAAGATGGGCTGGGCGTGCGGGCAAGATCATCCATCGTGCATTGGATGGTAAAATCGATGGTGGCGGTGTTCGAAGACTGCGTCACCTGCACCATGGTTGTCTTGGCGAGACCCGTACAGGCGAGGGCCGGTGAAGCACCAGCCGAAGATAGGGTTACATACATCGCCATCGGTCAGTCTCGCTTGCTTGCCAACCAGATATTCGTATCGATGGAATTGATGCTACTGCTTAATGTACTCTGCCCCTGTGGAACAGCAAAACTCCAAAGCTCATAGTAAAGCGCCAGACTGCTGTTAATATTCGTATTCAGGGGCTGTAAGGTCGAATTGATCTTCCCGGTCAGCGTAACCATTACTTGCAGCTCGCCGTATTCTCTTTGATCCTGGCTGACGAGAACGGCGACTTACCGGCCCGTCCGCCCCGTGCATACTTGTCCATGCGGGCCTTGGACTTCTTGCCCATGACCTTGCCACCCTTCTTGAAGCCGTTATCCTTGGACTCGGCTTCCTTCATGACCTCACTGTCAGCGGCATTATATTTACCGCGATGCCCCATTTCAGACTGGTCCTTGCCGCCGCCACTTTCGCGACCACCCCTTTTGAACTTCGCTGCTTTACCGGCCATGGATGGGCCTCCTTTAGACAGAACTAAAATGCGTCGGACCAAACAGCGCCGATGCATCGGCAGTGCCAATTGCCTGCATCTGCAGGGGCGATGGCTGAATGAACATCTGCACGCGATAGTTACCGCCAGCCGCCACACTTGACGTATAGGTTCCGCGAACATCTGGCGTGGTTGAGCCTTGGGTTGGGTAAGTCGAACCCAGCACCACGGTTACAGAGGATAACAGGACAGCCTGATTGTAAGTATAAGCATTTGAGGATACCGACACGCTGGCAAACTGGCCGACATAGTTCAGACGCGCGGGCCAGCCGTAAACATCAGCCACGCCAATCCACACACCGGTCGAAGTCCAAGTGGTCGAATTTGTGACCGCGCTGATATACTTGAAGGCCTTCTGACTTGTGACCGTAGAGCTACCAGCTACGCTCCCAGACGAGATAACCGATTCGGTCATCTTGTAGCCATACATATCACGACCGGCGATGGTATAGAAACCGGCATTGGTGGTTGTGCAGGAATTGAAGGTAATGCAGCGGCCAGTTCCAGCCGCCGGGTTCCACATCACGATGTTGCCACTTTGGCCATAGGGCACAAAAGCTGCCGTGCTATCAATGGCCCAAACCGTCACGGCTTGCCCAGTCTCCGGAGCTACAATTTGTGTCTGAATGAACCCAGCACCCGTTGCACTGATTGTAACGTTCTGCCCGCCACCAGTTACAACACCGCCATTGACAAGACCGTTGGTTGATACTGCGGATGGAATATAATCTATGAAGATTTCGCCGTTATAGAACGCGGCGATTTGATTGGCGGAAAATCCAATTGCAGCTGAGGAATTGGGGTTGGCGGAACCTCCGGGATTGTAACGATAGAACGGACGCGGGTCCATCATGCCCGTACCGAGATCGTCTACCGAAGGTCCCCGATCCTCATTGTACTGCGCGGCAGCACCGGACGACGTGACGGTGATGCCATACTGGACGGATGGGCCAGAGTTTGCGTTGATGACCATCAGGCAACTCCCGAATTGGAAAACTCGCCGTGGATTGCCGCGATGGCATGCTTTCGATCCTCGAAAGCCTCTTCAGCAGTATCCCACGATTGTTTTGACCAACTCATCTTGTTATCAACCCTAATATGCCATTTCCATTTTCGACCGCATAGAGCGACACCTTTGAAGCCGCTGGTATTATTCTTTGCCTTCTTTTGGTTCCACTGCTGCTCTGAAGGTGTGGCCTCCCGTAAGTTCTCCAATCTATCGTCTAACGTTTCACCGTTAGCATGATCGATTGTCTGTTTAGGCCAACGACCATGAACTAAAGCCCATATCACATGCGTACTGGGGTATCGTTTACCATCGATAGAAACAGATCGATAACAAGTTCCGTTTTCCTTTGTCCTTCTTACACATCCCGCTGGTGACCCAGCCCGTACTCGCTTTCCCCTGTTTCCACCACCGACAGCAATAACCCAATACAGGCTTCCAGTTTCAGGCTCGTATCGCAGTAATTCTTGCACCCGCGCGATTGAAGTCCTAGGCTTGTCCGCTTTCCTTGACATGATATCCTCCTTTTAGTATAAGGGGGTATATCACGTCTAGGGTTATCCATCAATGTCCTTTCTTGTTTTTACCAACCACTTGATTTTCATCACGAAGTTGGGAAGTTGCCATAAACTGATCTCCAATCGTAATAGCCAAAGGAGTATCGCTGATAACCCTTTACAAGCAGGTTGTCAGTGGTAAATTCGACACTCATGTCCATTTCGAAGGGGATGCGGTCCATGTAGATCAGGCCATCCACGTTGGTCAGCAGGAACCACGCAAACGAACTGGTCAGGTAATCATTGATGATGAAGCCTTCCTTGAAGCTGTCGTTCATGCCAAGGATGGCGTTCACGTCGTTGTCTGCCGTGCCGGGCCGAAGCTCTGACCTGAACAGACGGAGCGCAATGGGTTCCAACTGTGTGGGAATCACAGCCTTGCGGCCACGGGCGTAGATTTTCAGGCCCGCATTATCCCGCCACGTCGAACGGACCGAGATACCTGCATTGAGCAATGAGGTCTCGTTGAGGTCTTGGTCGGTGCCCGGACGGTTGCCGATGGTATTGCCGTCAATCGGATGGGTCGGCGAGAACAAGGCCTGCCCATCACCGCCCACGGCATTATTAAAAGTCGTACCTGTATTGAAGACATTGGCACCATAGATTTCTTCCGTTTGCTGGAAAGATGCCATCAGACCATCGTTGGATGGGCCAAACTCTGCCTTGTAGAGATTGTCATCGATGGCCTTGCGGGTGATGGCATAACCAAGGCCGATCTCGTTGTGCTCTTGGTTATACACATAGCGCTCGCCAGCCGCATTGTCGAAGGCGGTCACACCACCTTCCTGCTTCAGCTGCGCGAGCCCCAGATAACGCATCGAGGCCCGGCGCTCTAGCGCCATCTTCGAATCAGTGGTGCGGAAGAGTTTCTGCCACTGACGTTCGATCTGTTGATACTTGCCGCTGACTCCCCAGAGCTTAAAGCCCCGGCAAGAGCAAATCGCGAATCTGCGCTAATGCTACTGGCACGGGAATCCTAACCTTTCTCGTTGCACTGAAGGTGCGTAAATATCATAGCGCAACAGTACTATGATACTACGAAGGACCTTCCTCGAAAGAGAAAGGCTGGGCGAAAAACATGGCCTATGGTCCATCTTTCCCATTAGATACCAGTGGTATTCTTTCGATCCCAGTTGTTGGGCGCGACAATCACGATGTTGCCGAGGCTGGTGTTGTCTGTGCCGTTCTGGCCGGGCGGCACCCAGTTGGAATAAAGGTCCATCAGGCGGAACGGCAGGGTGTTGGTTGTCGCAAAGCTAGAGCTATTCAGCGTCACATTGGACACACCGGTTAGAGTGTTGCCCATCGAAGATGTGCCTGAACTAAACCCAAAGTTCAGGCCAATGTATGAAGCTGAAATAACTGACCCGGTGGTGCCGCCTTGACCGGTCGAGCACTGCACCGTCCACAACATTTCAGGGTCGGTGGACACCCACGCCGCAGCATCCAAGGTGCCGGATGATGTCAACACGGACCCGGGAAAATACGGCTGCCATGTTTTGCGGGCAATAGCAGGCAGGTAGTATTCGCAGCCCATGAAGATGCCACGAATCTGGCCATTGCCAGAAATGGTGGACCCGCCGACGACATACGGTCCTGCCGAGGATGTGCAGACTGGATCACCCGTGAAATACAGATTGGCGTCGCTGGATGCGATGGTCAGCTGTTCGAAACCGCCGGTCGGCGGGCTGCCGTCCAGACGGCGCCACTGACGAAAGCCAAAGGGTGCGATGGTGTTGACCATGGTAGCTCCTTACGCAGATGTTGCGTTGAGTGAGCCACCACAGCGCGTGATGGAGGGGATTGGTCCAGCGCGAACCGAGAATTATGGCATTGTTATGTCAGGAACCCAGGAAAGTCAAATTACTCGTCATCCTTAGGAACGACAAACGGTTCATAGGATTTTTTAACGCCGGATACCCGGCGGGCACTTCTGTGCTTGGTGTCAAACGTGACACCCTCAATATCACCACCAAATATCTGGGCTTCCTTGCCCTTGACCTGTCCGGTCGCCTTCTGAAATTCCCGTTCCTCCACCATCTGGCACATCTGTTCAGAACGCTCACACAGCACCAAGCCGTCGTATTCGATAAAGCCTTGATAATCCACGGGATGATACATCCCGGGATGGCGCGTGGCCGGGACAGGTTCCCAGCCACGCGATTGAAAGCGGCCAAAGCGCCGCGCCTGTTGCTGGCCCAGAACGGAATAGGTTTTCCATTCATAGCGCATGCCCGTAGGCCACAGATGGCGGGGCACGTCGAGGAAACCGCCCTCTTCCTCGGCGTCGAGGATTTTTGCAAATTCCTCGATGGACACTGGCTTGGCCGTTTTTGGCTTAGCAGGTTCGCCCTCAAAAGGATTGGCTTCAACCGTAGAGGGCTTGGGCGGTCGTCCCATTTTGGGTTCTCCTTATTATATATTAGGTGGGGGAGGGCTTCGGGGTTGGCGCCTGACCCGGAGGCTTCGGCTTGCCACCGCCACCCTCTGGAACATAGACCAGAACCCATCCCCACCTATCTGTATAGTACCATTGCCAGCCTTCACCAAGACCGCCACCCGGCGGGCAGATCGGTGGCTTATCCGGGATATCAGGGATTTCAGGTGGGTCCGGCAGAACGATCGGATGGGTTGGAACCGGCGGGGGTGTGTAGATCGGATGGGCCGGTTCGACCGGCGGCCAAGCGCCAACCGGCGGCGCAATCGGGTGGGCCGGGTGTGGCGGGATCGGGGTGCCGACACCATAACCCGGGTCTACCTGAAAAGCTCCCATGCCGGTAATCGTTACGTTCTTGGTATTTCCTGCACTGTCAGTAATGGTACCGACAATAATGACGGATTGAGCCATGTCCTATCCTTTCAATTGATGAGTCCATCACGCTTGGCTTTCTGCATCTTCAGAAGATTCTTGGCATAGGTCACTTCATCGATGCCGGACAGGGCGGCGATCTCGCGCTGTTCTGGATCGAGTGTGATCTTGCCACCGGTCTGCTTGCCGGTAGATGGGCTGGTAGCAGTCTTAGATGGCGGGGCTGCGACAGGGGCTCTGGTCACTTCCTGTTCCTCTTCTTCAGGTTCGGCATAACCCAACCGCTGTTCGATATGCTGGAAGTATTGCTTGGACCCGGCCCGGTATTTCAGGTCCTCGGTCTCGATGTGGGCCGCCTGCAAGCGCATGTTGACGCGGTTGTCGGTCATGGTCTCAGGGTGCGCCTTCAGCCAGTCCTTCTGGCTTTGCAATAAATTGGGAATGGTGTCGATATATTCTTCGACGCTCATTTGCCGCTGCTGTTGCGGTTGCTGCGGTGGCTGATTGGCGCGCTGCTTGGCCTGATAGGCCTCGCGGCTTTTTTGGTCTTCAATCGCGACCTTGGCATCTTCAAACTGGGCCAACCGGCTTTCGGCGCGAGCCAATCGCCGGTTGGCATCTGCCACGAGCTTATGATCCCCAGCCTCACTCGCAGCGGCAATATCGTACTGGGCGCGTTCGGCTTCCGACTGAGCGCGGCCAATGGCATTGAGAATAGCGTCATATTCCGCATCCTCAGCCCTTACGCGATAGCTTCCAGCTTCGTATTCGCGCTGTTCACGGGCACGTTCGGCATCCTGCCTGGCGCGGATTTCATTTTGAAGACGCTTGTCGCTTTCGGCATTCGCCCGGCGCATATCCTCAAGCTGGCGCTTGAGATCGCTTACGTCTTCTTCTTCAGTGATATCTTCATGTAAATCTCGTGATCTATTATCCTTCCCAGCGCCAGAAACAGATGCTTCCTCGCTGCGTAACGCTTTACCTCTTCCATCTGCTGATCGAGCATCTTCATCAAACGGGTTTTCCCCGACTTCGACTTCGCCTTCCGGCGCGAACTCGACCGTAAGGGGCTTGTCTTTTGGGACATTGGCGGCTTCTTCCTTGGTGCGGACAGCACGAATGCGGGGCATTAGAGGAAAATCTCCGGGTTCTTGGCGCGCATTTTCAAGGTCCGATCCGTCAGCATACGGCAGGCAGTACCATTGACCATCACCTGCCAGCCGTCGCCGACGCGGTAGACGATCCAATCGCCTACGTTGACTGTTTGCCCCATAAAATCCGTAGTCTCGTTTGACAGAAAGGCCGTAGGCCCAGTCTTCAAGACAAGCCCCACCTTACCCTGATACTCGTCTTCATCAATGTTCTGGCCGGGCCGAATAATGCCACCTTTGGTGACTTCAGGGCGAATGTAAATCCCAACCAATATCTGATTGTGGAACACATCAATCTCGGAGAGATCGCCAACGGCTTCAAGCAAAGCCTCTTTCGGATTGGTCGCCAAGGCCAGTTGCTGGGTCTTGGGAGCAGAGATAACCGGCATCACTTCCTCATATCATCAGCAACGGTTTCCATTTCGGCAAGAACAGCCCTCAGGGCATGCAGATAGCCCAAACTGTACTTGTATTCATCGAAGCTCGTCAATCCAGATTGGGTCATGCTCGACGCCATCATGTCGTACATGATGCCAATCTTTTCGCGCAAAAGGGCCTCAAACCGGTCCACTAATTTGAACCCATGATCGCCTTGAACGGTGGCTTGGGCATATGAGCTTTCTCCAAACGCCCGATGCCACTCTGCGCACTGGCACTCATGCCCGGTGGTTCCATGATATCCTTGGGCTGCCGATTGACCAGGGCACCCGCCTTCGGCTTGTTGACGGCGCCACCCGCCTTGAACCCCGGCGCAGCGGACTGGTTGCGGTGCTGGCCGCTGTGCGAGCTTTCGTGGACGCCGCCCGCCTTGTTCTCGCCAACCGCGCGCATCACGGGGATGACCAGATTGTTCTCTTTCCCCATGGCCTTGGCCTTGGCCTTATGAGTTGCGAAGGCCTTATCCCTGTATTCCTTCATGTGCAGTCCCCTTCCTTCATAACTTTACCGCCAGACTGAAAGTCCATCCGGTCAGGTTGGCTGGGTGGCGTCATCGGACCGCCATGCTTGGGATGGCTGATCGACGCAAACCTGTCCGCTTTGTCGGCCGGGCTTTCGAAGTTGGCGGGCGATCCGGAAATATTGCCCATCTTCTTCCGGCTGGACGTATGGGATTGCGATGCAAAGGGATTAGCCATTGGATTTCCTCGCCGCTGGTTTTGGCTTCGGTTTCATCTTGGCGACCTTAATCTGCGCGTCGGCGCCGATCTTGGCAATACGTTCCTTGCTCTGGATTTCCTGACGCTTGGTCACACGGTCCTGCCGGTCCATGTTGCGCTTGTGCTTGAGTTCAAGCTTAGAAGTCTTGCGCTCGTGTTCTAGCTCGGCTTCCTGTTTCTCGCGCTCTAATTCCATAGCATGATGATGCTTCTCACGTTCCAGTTCCATGGACTGTTCGTGCTTGTCGCGCTCCAAATCCAGCTTGGACTGGTTTTCAAAGTGCTTGTTGGCCATATCCATGACCATGCCGCCGCGCTTGAAAGTCTGTTCATTCTGCTGATGCTGAAGATCAAGTTCATGCTGCTGCTGCTGTTGCGCCATATCCTGCTGGGATTCGACATTGGCCCGGTGGTGGTCGAGCAACATATCCATGGCCTTCTGATGCAGATTGGCATCAACCTCCTTGCCATGGATGATGCTTTCCTCCTGAATGCGCAGCCGCTCCAGAACCTGTTTCATCTGCTCGGACCGCTCGCGGGACTCACGGTCGGCCGCCTTGTCGGACGACTGGATTTGAGCCAGCTTCAGTTTCAGCATGGCCTGCATGGTCTGAGATTGCTGCTGCTGGGCATTGGCCTGCTGCTTGGCCTGTGCCGCAATCAAGGACGGATTTGGCGGTGGTGGTGCAGGCGTCTGACGGAATAGACCCTCGGGATCGATACCGGTAATCCGCATAATACGGGTATCCACGGCGATAGGATCATACAGATCGGGCGCACTTTGCTGCAAAGTCTTGATGACCACAGCCTTGGCGATCCGGTGCATCGATGTCGGGTTGTTGGGATCAGCCACTGGGACAAGGTTGGCGTCCTTCAGGCAAGCAATGAATTGCTCTTTGCGCCAAGGCGGGATCGCATTGATGTAACCGTGGCGCCAGAACGCATCCGGGTCTTCAAGAAAGCGCTGCTTCAGAAGCTGGAATTCCTTGGCTTGGGCCGCATGGAGCCTTTTATGGACAGCATCCATGACCTTGGTGTTTTGCTCGATCATGGCCAAGATGGTACCGACAGGGGTTTCGGCGTTGCCTTCGCCGATATCGACCTGTGCGGAGCCACCAACGCGCTGGCCCAGCTGCTCCAGATTTTGCGTCAAGTTCACAAAGGCCGCACCGGGGTCTTTGTAAGGGATCGGCATGATGGCTTGCTGGATGGGCAGGTTACCGGTGTCCAGTGCGACACCCGCGCCCGGCGGCACCCGGAACAGGTTGGTTAGCTGCCTGCCGTACTCCTTCTTGTAAATAAAACCCGGAAAGGATGCGAACATTCCGGCATCAAGTTGTATACGGAGGGCGGCCGTAAGGGCAGTGGTGATGTTGCCGAGGATATGAATGAGACCAATGCCGTAGAATCCAAGGGCACGAACGAATGGAAAATCAACGAAGTACTCCCGAGCCATGCACATCTTATCGTCTTCGTCCCAATTGCGGCGAAGGGCGAGGATTTGACGGCTTTCTTTGTGAATCGTGACAACATAGGGAAGTTGAAGCCCGGTGATCTTTCCCGATCTGCTTTTATGTTCGAAGCCCGCAATATCGAGTTCGCAGTAGCACTCATAGATCTCGTGTTCCGAATCCTGCGGTCGCTTGACAACTTGCTTGATGCCGTCGATCTCCCGCTTTTTCTCGGTGACCGGGTCCTCCATAGGGTACTGGGTTGGCATCAAGTCCAGATTGTCCCGGTAAGCTCCGGCGATCTGCATCCTTTTCAAATAGGATGGACGCATCTTGATGCGGTGCGTGATCCGTCCGCAGTTCTCAAGGTTGTTTTCGGCATTGGACACGATGAGGTCTTCGGCGTCGATACTTTCCGAGACCGGCCGCCGTTTGATCGGATCGTTGTAGACTTTCTTGACGCCCTGCCCACCAGCGCCGATCCAGAACAGCATCCTGTCCGTATCCGGAACATATTCAGTCGCAACCGTCATCAGCCAATGGTTCAGACCGGTTTCCAACGCTTCCGCCATTTCGTCGGAGTGCTGCGACATGATCCCGGGAATGACCGGCTTGGGCGGCGCCATCAGCCCGGTTGGCGGGGGCGGTGGTTGGGGTGGCGCTCCACCCGGCGGCATTCCAGGCGGCATACCGGGCATCCCGCCCGGAGGTGGACCGGGAGGTAATGGCCTCCCTCCGGGCGGTACGGGAGGTGCAGGC
>Ga0318562_10000118_pt1 | contig 35923 bp, 30 predicted proteins | sample GRESIP066b5f18_FD_203688 | JGI IMG/M metagenome (GOLD analysis project Ga0318562, IMG submission 203688) | Tropical soil microbial communities from Luquillo Experimental Forest, Puerto Rico - GRE.SIPMG.066b5f18 | ecosystem: Environmental > Terrestrial > Soil > Tropical forest > Bulk soil... | reverse complement strand
GATCGCTGCCAGGATGGAAGAACTGTCGAGTCCGCCGCTGAGACAGCTGCCCAGGGGCACATCGCTTCTTAGTCTTCTTTTCACCGAGACCTGCAGCAGGTCGCGGAATCTATCGACTGCCGCTGCCTCGCTCATCGCAGACCTTGATTCCTTGTTACAATCCCAGTAGCAGTGCAATTCGAAACCAAAGCCGGTACGAGGAAGTTTGAGGTAGTGTGCCGGAGGAAGTGAATATACATCCTGAAAAAAGGTTATGGTCCTGTCAAGGGGGGTTTGGGTATAGCCCAGGACAAGATAATTCAGGAGCAGCGGCTGATTGACTTTTTTGGGGAGACCTGCTGCCCAGAGCGCCTTGCGCTCTGACGCAAAGCTGAACTCTGTTTCATCAAACCGGTAATAGAGGGGTTTTTCCCCAAACCTGTCCCTGGCGATCAAAAGGGACTGTTCGACAGCGTCCCAAAGGGCGAAGGCAAACATGCCATCCAGATATTGAAGACATTCTTCCTGGTAACAGTCATAAGCTGCCAGGAGTACTTCTGTGTCGGATTTTGTTCGGAACGAGTACCCTTTGGCAGCCAGCTCATTTTTCAGCTCAATATAATTGTAGATTTCCCCGTTCAGTACCAGGGTATACCGCCCGCCGTATTGCATCGGCTGGGCAGCCTCCCTGCTCAGATCTATGATCGCAAGTCTGCGGTGACCAAATCCAGCCCGACCATCCGGATCCACCCAGTAGGCTTCGCCGTCAGGGCCCCGGTGTTCCAGGGCCCCCGACATTTTTACCAGCTGCCTTGACAGATAGTCCCTGGAATCTTCGTTTGACCCGGAAGGATGGGAAAGGATGATACCGGAAATGCCGCACATGCTGTAAATATCCAACATCCTGCAGCCAAAAACCAAAAATGGAAGCTTTAAATACCCAGGGTCCGGCGGACAAAGGTTTTCAATTCTGGGAAAAACAAATCATAGCATTTTTTGAGATGCCCGTAATGTTCCTCAAAGAGCCTGTATGCCGGCCCGGGATCCTCTATATAGGAAGCCCTGTGAACAAGGCCGGCAAAGCTGTTCCTGATACCTTCTTTTAACCGGTAATTGAACAACCAGTCCTGCCTTTTCATATAATAATATATCCTGGCAAATTTTTCAGGAAACACGCTGGTGAAGGGTGCCAGCTGTTCATAAGTATTTTCGGCAAACTTTGCAAGCTTGTCCTCCTGCTCAAACTCATCCCGGTCAATCGCCAGGAAATGATCATAGACTATATCAATAAATGCCCCTGAGTAGAGTCCGTAGTCTTGCCTGAAAAATAGTTTGGCGTCACTGGTGGCCCGGTGGCTGTCTGTAAATGTATCAATTGCCCTGTGCAGGCTGATACCCTGCTGAATAGCGGTTTCATAGGCAAATTTTTTTTTCCCCTTTACAAAATCGCTTATCAGATTTCCAACCAGTATTTCAGGAATGCCAAAGGATAGGTATGCATGGGCAAGATAGTTCACGCGATAAAGTTAAGGAAGAAAAAAAGCAGGGAACTTCATGCGCAGTCAAACAATTCTTTACTTTCTGATATGGTCATCATGAAAATTATTTTCCGAAACGGGGCCATCCTGATTTTCCAAAACCTGGTTTCGCATCATTCCCCCAATTTAACATTCACTTAATTATAATTCTGCAACTTTTCTGAAATCCGCAAAACCCGGCACTGCAAAGGGTTTCAGCGTACCCTTCCAGAAGACTGCCTTAAGAGCGGGAGGTTAAATTCATAATTATTTAACATTAAAATACCGGTAATCACTATCCGACTAAGAAAGGCCAAGAACGGCAGTAGTTTTGCGCAGCATTCAGGTACAAATCAGTTCCAGGCATGCTTTCCATTCCGGGCCAGAATAGAAATTATTTCAAATAAAGTCCGGAACACTGCAACATCTGAGAATTGGTTGCGTCTTATTACTTAAGAAAACCATTAAAACCTTTTAAAATGAAAAAGACAATTTTAGCATTAGCCGTGATACTGGTAACCGGAGTAACCAGCGCCTTTGCTAACACACATGATCGCATAAATGAACGTGTAACCGCTTCATTCAACCGCGACTTTGCCTCTGCAAAAAATGTAAGCTGGCAGGAGGAAACAAGTTATGTAAAGGTTACTTTCAGTCTGAGCGACAACATTTTGTTTGCATATTATACCCAGGACGGGGATCTGATGGGCGTTATCCGGAACATGCTTTCTGACCGCCTGCCCATCAATCTCCAGGCTGAATTAAAGAAGTCGTATTCCCATTTCTGGATCAACGAGTTATTTGAGATGTCGACAGAAAGCCAGACCACCTATTATTGCAGTCTTGAAAGTGACACCGCCCTTGTGATTTTGCAATCAGACGGAAGCGGCCACTGGATAGTCTATAAAAAGATTCGGAAAAATCTTGCTTAACAAATCACGCCGGCCTGCAGCAAGCCGCGCGCAACAGCCCTGCCCGTAAGCAGGGCTTTATTGTAATCATTTAAAACGGGTTCCAGTGTCTAGGCTGGTAATCCGGTTTGCCATTTAGCGGCAGTTTCCTACTACCATCATGACATTGGGCATTCAGGCAGCCCGCCATTGTTCTGTCGTGACCTTGATTAAAGAATTGAAATAAAAACTGCCTTAATGCTGTAACCTGGAAAACCGTGCCGCGTCATATAATTCAGAAAACAATAAATAACTCACTAATAAAACCAAAATCATGAAAAAGTTTTTATTTATCTCAGGATTTGTTTTCCTGGCAGGACTTACTACGGTTTTTGCCGGTGAACCTAAAAAAATGAACGAAAGCCCGGTTAGATCATTCAGCAGGGATTTTTCTGGAGCTTCTGTTATCAGCTGGCAGAGAGAAGGCGATTACTCGAAAGTGACCTTCACGATGAATAACCAGGTGATGTATGCTTTCTACAGTGTTGAAACCAGCGAACTGGTTGGAGTGGCAAGGAACATACTTTCTGACCGTCTGCCCATCCTGTTGATGGCTTCCCTGAAGAATGACTTTGATGGATACTGGATTACGAATCTGGTCGAGGTGGTTAGGAACGGAGAAACGGCCTATTATGCAACTCTTGAAAACGAAGGCAAAGTGATCCAGGTGAAATCAGCCGGATTCAATGGTTGGTCCATTGAGAATAAAATAAAGAAGAATTAACAGTCCACCCCTGCATCCCAGAACGGCAATGACTTAGAGTGGTTTTCTTAAAAAAGAATGTCCCGCAACATGCGGGATTTTCTATTTTTTGCCAGATGCGGCGGATTTTCCGGAACGGTTACCGTTACCGGTTTCCCCTCAAAATGACGAAAAAAATCTACTTTTGCTGCCTTGATAAAAATTACATTACTGAAAAAATGTGAATCATGAACAAGGGACCTATATCCGGATTTATCCAGCATCATTACCGTCATTTTAATGCGGCCGCCCTGGTGGACGCAGCCAAAGGTTATGAAACACATTTGCTTGAAGGTGGAAAAATGATGGTTACCCTTGCCGGGGCCATGAGTACGGCTGAATTAGGGGTGTCCCTGGCTGAAATGATCCGCCAGGATAAAGTTCATATTATTTCCTGCACAGGCGCCAACCTGGAAGAAGATATCATGAATTTGGTCGCCCATACCCACTACAGACGTGTTCCCAACTATCGCGATCTGACTCCCCAGCAGGAATGGGAACTCCTGGAAAAAGGTTTGAATCGCGTCACGGATACCTGTATTCCCGAGGAAGAGGCATTCAGGAAAATCCAGAAACACATTGTCAAGCTCTGGAAATCGGCCGACGCGGCCGGTGAGAGATACTTTCCCCATGAATTCATGTACAAGCTTTTACTTAGTAAAGTCATGGAACAGGATTATGAAATCCAGGCCAAAGACAGCTGGATGATCGCCGCTGCGGAAAAAAATCTCCCGATCGTGGTAGGGGGATGGGAAGATAGTACGATGGGCAATATTTTTGCATCTTATGTAGTTAAAGGGGAAGTGAAGGCAACCACCATGAAGAGCGGCATCGAATACATGGTATGGTTGTCGGACTGGTACCGAAAGCATTCAGGAGGCAAGGGTATCGGGTTCTTCCAGATTGGAGGTGGAATTGCGGGGGATTTTCCGATCTGCGTGGTGCCCATGATGTACCAGGATCTCCAGTGGCATGACGTTCCTTTTTGGAGCTACTTTTGCCAGATATCAGATTCGACGACCTCCTACGGTTCTTATTCCGGGGCTGTCCCCAACGAAAAGATCACCTGGGGCAAACTCGATATCAAGACACCCAAATATGTGGTTGAAAGTGATGCGACGATTGTAGCCCCGCTTATTTTTGCATGGGTCCTGGGCTGGTAAAATCAAGTGTATGAACAGAAACATGGAAGAACTGTATCTCGAAGCTGAGGCGGATATCAAGAACAGCAACTACGCCGAGGGTTTTAAGAAATATGAAAGCATCCTCTACGATGAGCCGGACAGCGCACCTGCACATAACTCCCTGGGATGGCTCTACAAAACCCAGTTCGACAATTATGAAAAGGCTGAAAACCATTTTCAGACAGCCATCAAAGGAGACCCGCTCTATCCCCACCCTTATTTTCACATGGCTGCCCTGCTGATGGATATGGAGCGGTTTGAAGAGCTCAACCTGCACCTGGAAAAATGCCTGAAGGTCAGAACCATTGAGAAGTCATGGGTCTATGGACGGTATGCCCTCATTGAGGAACTGAAAGGCAACCTGGACAAAGCCATTTACTATTTCGAAAAGGCGATTCTCAGCAGCCAGAATGATGAAAAGATAAAAGATTACAAGCAGGATATCGAGCGTTGTGAAATGAAAAAGGAAATTCGCAAGAAGCACAAGGAATAGTCCGGAATTCTTCTTCCCTATCCCAATTCTTTCGCCGGATCCCAGAAATATTTTTCGAATTCTACCACAGTATCATTCTTGATTCTTATGCCTTCCCTCTCCAGGAGACGCTGCATCTGGTCAGGATGACCGAAATGATGTTTGCCACTGAGCAGGCCTTTGCGGTTAACCACCCGGTGGGCTGGAACCTTGGGCCTGACTTTGCCTGCCCCGTTCATGGCCCAGCCTACCATCCTGGCTGAAAGCTTTGTGCCAAGGCAGGCAGCGATGGCACCGTAAGAAGTGACTCTTCCCTTTGGTATCTGACGGGCTACATCATAAACCAGTTCAAAAAAAGAAGCTTCTCTTTTTCCGGATGGCCTGACTGCAGACAGCCCCACGGATTTTGGTTTCCTGTTTTTTTTGATCGTCATAATTTACCCAATTGTGATTCCCCGGTGATTAAGTTATTCTTCCATTGAGGCCTGGTCCTTCCAGGACCCTTGTTTTCTTTGATCCAGCAATTCCGTTCTCCTGGGTTCAGGCACGTTACCGTAATCATACGGGCAGTGTGTACAACCGTTTCCACAACAAAATCCTTTTTCCAGATGATATTTTTCGGTTAAGACCATATAGCCCTGGTCATTGTAATAAAAATCTTCCCCTTCAACCAATTGTTTCTTCATGGATCCTGATTGTGTCCTGCAAAATGGCGTCTCTGTCCGGCAATACTTCCGCAGGCAGGGCAAAAGAAAGATAATGCACTCTTTTGCTTCCTGCAATATCCAGCCCCTCGTAATGGGTTTTGATCTGTAGTTCCCGGGAGAGGTCTTTTTTGGAATGGATATCATCCAGATCTCCCAGGGTCGCGAGGCTATACAGTTCAATCACAAATTTTGTAAAATCATACAATACGGGCGAATCCGTTTTCAGATGGACCACTCCGCCTGGCCTGAGGAACCGCTGGTAGAGGCGCAGAAATTTTGGATGGGTAAGTCTTTTTTTTGATCTGGATGTCCTCAGTTGCGGATCAGGGAAGGTAAGCCAGATCTCCTCCACCTCACCGGCAGAGAAGTACGAATCGATCTTGTCGATCTGGGTCCTCAGGAACGCCGCATTGGTTATTTTTTCTTCCAGGCATTTCCTGGCTCCGACATAAATGCGGTTGCCCTTGAGGTCTACCCCTATGAAATTGCGCCCGGGATGGATTTTTGCCAGACCGACCGTGTATTCCCCCTTTCCACATGCGAGCTCCAGGGTGATGGGATGTTCATTTTTGAAGAAATCGTGCCATCGGCCAGAAATTCCTTCGGGGTATTGCAATACATTTGGAAAAGATTTGATTGCTTCAAAGCGTTGTAATTTTTTCTGGCCCATCGGTTGCAAAAATAGAGTTTGTTTATAATCCGGGAAAGGAACTGTTCCTGAAGCTTTGAAGGAGCTTGTCCCTGTTTCCCCCGGGTAGCCGACAACCATTGAGGTATGATCCTAAATAAGAAAAACATAAGCCAGATCAGTTCCGGCCAGGTAGAGATTCCGGCTGCGGCCTGTTTTGATTTGCCGGAAAGGGTTTTGCAATTCGGGACAGGTGTGTTGCTGAGGGGTTTGACAGACTATTTTATAGATAAGGCAAACAAAAAGGGTATTTTTCGGGGAAGGATCGTAATCGTCAAATCTACCGGCACCGGCGATACGGACTCTTTTGCGGCACAGGACAATCTGTATACGCAATGCATAAGGGGAATCCAGGCAGGGAAAAAATCCGAGGAATATATTATCAACGCTTCTGTCAGTAGGATCCTTTCGGCAAAAAATGACTGGGAGAAAATATTGCAATATGCTGCCAGCCCGGATTTGGCGGTGGTTATTTCCAATACGACTGAAGTGGGCATTGCCCTCGGGGATGACCGGATCGATGACCAGCCGCCGGCATCTTTCCCTGGCAAATTGCTAACGGTTCTATACAAACGTTTCAAACAATATAAAGGCGACCCCTCAAAAGGCCTCGTGATCATTCCGACCGAACTGATCCCTGATAACGGCAGACTGCTCCTCTCCATACTCCTGGAATTATCTGTGCGGAATAAACTGGAGGAGGGATTCAGCCAATGGCTGACAAACTGCAATGACTTTTGCAATTCCCTGGTGGACCGGATTGTTCCGGGGAAATTACCGGCTGACCAGCAACAGGAAATCCAGCAAAAACTGGGTTACCAGGATGATTGCATGATCATGAGTGAAACGTACAGGCTCTGGGCCATTGAATCCTCGTCCGGGAGAGTAAGGGAAGTATTGTCTTTCCAGGCGGTGGATGAGGGGGTAGTCATCGCCCCAGACATCCATATTTTCCGTGAGCTCAAGTTAAGGCTGCTAAATGGTTCCCACACATTCTGCTGTGGTCTTGCCTGGCTGGCCGGCTTCACCGTAGTCAGGGAAGCTATGGAAGATGCGGCATTTTCGAGATTCATCAGCCGCCTGATGGAAAGGGAAATCATTCCATCCATTATCGGCCCCGATCTCAGCCCGGAACTCGCCCGCGAGTTCGCGGCAAAGGTTCTTGACCGTTACCGCAATCCGTACCTGGACCATCCCTGGCTGAGCATCACCCTACAGTATACATCCAAAATGAAGATGCGGAATGTACCTTTGATCCTCGAGTTTCATAATCGCCTGGGAGAAGTACCCCGGCACATGGCGCTTGGCTTTGCAGCCCATTTGCTCTTCATGAGGTGTGAAGCAGTCTCTGAAGGAAAGTATCAGGGAAGATCAGCAGCAAGGTCCTACCCGGTCAATGATGAACGCGCAGCGTATTATGCAGAGGTCTGGAGCGGGTCAGAGCCAGGTAAACTGCCCCGTGTTGTCCTGGGAAATACCGGGCTATGGGGAACCGATCTCACCCAGGTGCCTGGATTTGCCGATAAAGTTACCGAGGAGCTGCAACTCCTGATCAGCGAAGGAGCTGATGCAGCCATGAAGCTGGTGGACGAGGCTTTCACTACCTGAGCGAAAAAACATAACAAATAACGATTAGCAGTTTTCTCATGAAAACTTTTCTCGACGAAGATTTTTTATTACACACCCAGACAGGCAGACGATTGTATCACGAGTATGCGTCAGTGCTGCCCATTATAGATTATCACTGTCATCTCCCACCCCGGCAGATTGCCGAAAATATACAATTTGAAAACCTTACTCAGGCCTGGCTGGCCGGGGATCATTATAAGTGGAGGGCCATGCGTGCCAATGGAGTGAGTGAAATTTATTGTACGGGCAATGCATCAGACTGGGAAAAATTTGAGCAGTGGGCGGCTACGGCCCCCATGACCCTCCGTAATCCCCTCTACCACTGGACACACCTGGAGCTGCAGCGGTATTTTGACGTCTATGAGCTCCTGAATCCGGCGAGCGCCGGAAAAATCTACCAGGAGTGCTCGTCCAGACTGCAGACCGGAGCTTATTCCGTCCGCTCCCTGCTGCGCAGGATGAATGTATGTCTAGTGTGTACAACCGATGATCCGGTTGACCAGTTATTGTTTCACCGGCAGCTGAAGGATGAAGGATTTGAAATACCCGTACTTCCTGCATTCCGGCCGGACGCAGCGATGCAGACGGATGAACCCGCGGCTTTTTCGCGGTACGTGGAAGCCCTGGAAAAGGTATCTGGAAAAAGCATTTATTCCTATGCTGATTACCTGGATGCCTTGAAGCAGAGACATGACTATTTCGGGGCAAACGGTTGTTCTGTATCAGACCATGGCCTGGAAAATTTATATGCGGAAGATTTTACAGAACCGGAGATCAAATCGATTTTCAATAAACTCAGGCAGGGAAGGCTGATCGGAGAGACGGAAAAAAATAAATTCAAATCAGCCCTGCTGCTCGCTTTCGCGGAATGGGACTGGGAAAAAGGATGGGTTCAGCAATATCACCTGGGGGCTCTCAGAAGCAACAATTCCAGGATGCTTTCCGAAATCGGCCCCGACACCGGATGGGATTCCATCGGTGATTTTCCACAGGCCATGCCCCTCAGGAAGTTCCTCGACAAACTGGACAGGAGCAATAAACTCACGAGGACCATTCTTTACAACCTTAACCCTGCGGACAATGAACTGATGGCCACCATGGCAGGAAATTTCAATGATGGTTCGGTTCCGGGCAAAATTCAGTGGGGTTCGGCCTGGTGGTTTCTCGATCAGAAAGAAGGGATGACCAGACAGCTGAATACACTTTCAAATATGGGTCTTCTGAGCCGGTTTATCGGGATGCTCACAGATTCAAGGAGTTTTCTGTCTTTTCCCCGACACGAGTATTTTCGCAGACTGCTTTGCAACCTCCTCGGGGAAGAAATCGAACAAGGAGAGCTGCCGAATGACCTGGACCTGGTGGGAAAACTGGTCTCCGATATTTGCTATAACAATGCGAAGAATTATTTTAACTGGAAGCATCTGGACAGGAAAACAGAAGCAGCCGTGCAGACCGACTGAACCAACATGATTAAGGTGCAACCCGGCGGGGCTGCTGAAAATTGGGCAGTTTCCGGAGATGCTTTGATCCCAAACCTGCTGTTAGATTTATTCGCCAGGAGGTTTCCGGACCATAGTCAATCTTTCCGGTGAAACTGCCCGGGAATGGTTCCATGAAGAAAGGAAGGCAACAGGCGGGAAATTAAATCCATTCAATCCGGACTGATCAGCCATGGATAAACGAATACAGATTACTGAATTATTGGGCACCCAGGGGGTGTTGCCCCTTTATTACCACCCCGATACAACGGTAACTGCAGAAACAGCCAGGGCCCTTTACCAGGCGGGAATAAGGGCGCTCGAGTATACCAACAGGGGAGAACATGCACTACGCAATTTTGAACGCCTCCGTAAGCTCTGTGACCAGGAACTGGGAGGCATGTTCCTCGGTGTCGGCACGATCAAGGAAGCAGGTATTGCCAAGACTTATGTCCAGGCAGGGGCAGATTTCCTGGTCAGTCCGGGACTTGCTGAGGACGTTTATGATATTACATATTCCAGCAAAACACTCTGGATCCCCGGGTGCATGACGGTAACAGAAATCCTGAGGGCTGAGCAGTTTGGACTCCGGCTGGTCAAACTGTTTCCCGGATCGGTTCTCGGTCCTTCTTTTATAGAATCCATTTCAGAAATATTTCCGGCCATTTCGTTCATGCCCACGGGTGCCGTGGGACTGGACAGGGCCAACCTGGAGGCCTGGTTCAGGGCAGGTGCCTATGCCGTAGGTATTGGAAGCCGCCTGTTGCCCAAAGCTGCTCTCGACGCAGGAGATTTTGAAAAAATAAGATCATCTGCAAAGGATCTGCTTGTGCTGGTGGAAGCGATTCGGAAAAAGTGAATTATAGCCGGGAATACTGAATTTGTTAATGGATGTGTGGAGGATTTGGATAGCGCCGGATATCCGGGTGCCTTTGCTTTTTTTGTTTTTTCTTTCCTTTTTGAAATGCTAACGGCTGTTTTTCTCCACCCTGGCCTGAGGCATCGGCCAATAGGAATCCGGCAAGAGTTACAATTACCAATAGTCTTCTAATTCGGTTAGCTGTTTATTTTTTCCGCCTTAGCTTTACTGAAACTCATAAAATAAAAAACCCCTGAAAATCAATACAAGATCGAAATCCAGGGGTTCTGTAGGCTGTAGAGGGAGGATTCGAACCTCCACGGGGCAGTTAGCCATAGTACAATGTTGTGGTGGTCAACCCCAGTCGGAACCGATTTTGGTCGGCCCCGGCATTATGCTATGTTTATCCTGTTTTCCCCACCCCCGAGACAAGAGGGCATGTCTGCCAAAAGTTCCATCACTCCACAGTATAGTCTCAAAGAACTTGACAGTACAATATTAAACAATTAAGTATATTCCTTGCTTAAATTTTAAAATAAATTTGGAAATTTTCGATATTGTTTAAATATTTGCGTATAATCGTAGAAAAAATCCAAAAACAACCAGAAAATGCACGGAAAATTAAATCTAGACAAACTCGACCTACAGATCATCCACGAGATGATGGAAAACGCAGAAATCTCCTACGCTGACCTTGGCAAAAAATTATTTGTTTCCGGAGGTACCATTCATGTCCGAATCAAGAAGCTCCAGGAATTCGGTATTGTTAAAGGTACTAAATTGAATGTAGATATTAAACATCTGGGTTACGATGTCATCGCCTTTATAGGAATTTACCTGGAAAAAAGCTCCCTTTACGACTCCGTGGCCAAGGAGCTGCGCAAAATACCTGAGATCGTCCGTCTCAATTATACTACAGGAAACTACAGCATGTTTGCTGAAATTGTCTGCAAGGACATCAACCAGCTTCGCTTTGCGCTCCATGATGAACTGCAAAAGATCAAGGGAATTGAGCGTACGGAGACGTTTATTTCCCTGGAAGAGAGCTTTTCCAGAAATGTTCAGGTTTTTAAAGAATGAATTGATGATCCGGTCACCGACTGTGGTAAACCCAATTACCCCCTGACATCCAGTGCATCCCGGAGTCCGTTGCCCAACAGGTTGAAGGCAAGTACCAGTGTCATGATGGCAAGGCCCGGAGCGAGCGCGAGCATGGGATTGTGCGTGATGATGAAATTGTAATTCTCTTTGATCATCAGGCCCCAGCTGGGCTGTGGAGGCTGTACGCCAATTCCCAGAAAACTCAGTCCTGCTTCGATGACGATGGCCGAAGCAAAATTGGAAGCTGCGACGACCATAACAGGTCCCAGCACATTGGGGAGGATATGGCGAAAGATAATCCTGGGGGAGGAAAACCCAAGCACCCTGGCAGCTTCCACATATTCCAGTTCACGGGCCGCCATGACCTGGCCCCGGATAATTCTGGCTACATTCACCCACATGGTAAGACCAATGGCCACGAAGACCTGCCAGAATCCCTTTCCCAGCACCAGCGTAACGGCAAAAACCAGCAAGAGGGTGGGAATGCTCCAGATGACGTTGATGAACCACATGATGATGTTATCCAGGCGACCCCTGTAATATCCCGCCATGGCACCGAGAAAAACCCCGATCGACAGCGAAATGATGACTGTGATCATTCCAACCGCGAGGCTCACGCGAACTCCGATCAACAGGCGGCTCAGGATATCCCTGCCGTATTTGTCGGTACCCAGCCGGAAAGTTTTTGTTTCAAATCGGTACAGGGGGTTTCCTGAAGAGTCCTTCATGTCTTTGAGGAGGTAGCCTGTTTTCTCCTCCACCCCTTCGTCAATAAATTTTTTCACAAGAAGGCTGTCGCCCATTTGTTCATAGCCCGCAATGGGAATATAGTCAAAGGCATCCTCCTTCCCAAAAAGCAAACGGGATAATACGGAAGGCCTCGTGACCGTCCTGTCTTTTTTCAGGAGCATGAATTCTTGGGTGAACCCGGGTTTTCTGCCCCCGATCTCCACAATCATCCGGTTTGCGTCCGGAGAGGGATCCGGGGCAATATAGTAGGCAAAGACAGCCACCAGGATCGCCAGGCAAATCACCAGCATGCCAAACATGGCGCCCTTGTTCCTGCACAGTCGTCTCCAGGTGCTCTGGCGATAGGAGTCTTCCCAGGTCTGGTTATTATCTGAATTCATGATCCAATTGTTCTATCCTTCCACCGGTAAGGCATTATTTTACCCAGCAGTCCGGCCATAACGATATAGACTATATGCAGCGGTTGCAGGAAGGGAAAATATTTCATCAGATGGCCCTGCTCAAAAAAAATCGCCACCTTCCTGACAAATGAAAATTCCAGTACTGTTTTTATCCCCGTCAAAATCCCGAAAAGATAAAGCCAGGCAATGTTCCAGAAGCTGGCAACCAGCAGAACCAACAGTCCAAGATTCAGCAAATAAACAAACAGCAGGGTAAAAAAAATTTTTTTGTCATCATATTTATCCGCTTTGCTGGACCAGCGGATTCGCTGTTGCAGAAAATGACCCCAGCTCTGCACGGGTCCGGTTTCCACAATGGCCTCCCTGGTTTTCAGAAAAAATGTCCTCAGGGGAAATTTACGTTCGATTTTATGCATGAGGAGCATGTCATCTCCCGAGGCTACGGCATCAATGCCCTTAAATCCCTCCACCTCTGCAAAGGCCTTTTTTTCATACCCCAGGTTCGCTCCGTTGCACATGGAATAAAGGTGCTTGAAAACGGAAGCTCCGGTTATTCCCTGCAGGGTGATGAAATCCAGGGACTGGAAGACAGAAAGCAGGGAACCGTTTCCTGAAATTCTTACCGGGGCAGCTATAAAAACGGCCTTCTTGCTGACATAATAATCCTCCATGGCGGAGATCCATTGACTTGGTGCACGGCAGTCAGCATCGGTAGTGATAATGAGTGTGCCGGAAGCCGCGGTGACGGCTATTTCAATCGCCTTCTTCTTGTGTGACCTGGACTTACCTTCGGGGATATACTCCTCGAGGTTCAGCAGCCGGATCTGCGGGCTGCCAAATCCATTTACGATCTCAGTCGTCTGGTCACTGGAATGATCATTGACCACGATGATCTCCAGCAGATCCTTCGGATAGGTCTGTTGGAGGATGGATTGGATACAGGCTCCGATATTGTCTTCTTCGTTTCGTGCCGGAATGATGACTGAAATGCGGGTACCAGGCGCGATGCGGTCAAGAGCGGGAGGGGTCCAGCCGGGAATCTGATTCCAGGCCCTTCTGTAATATTCCATCAGCCATCCATAACCAAAGAGCAGGAAAAGGGTAATATAAAATACAATCATCATGTGAATAGCATCTACATTTTGCAGGCCGTTCAATCTTTGACCAGGTTTACAATATCCTCCAGATATCTTTCCTGCAGGATCTGGTGGCCTGCCGGTATGATAAGCACGGTGGCTGACTGTTGGATCCCCGTGCAAAACCGCTCACCGCGCGCAGGCAATATGACGCGGTCGTACTTGCCGTAAAGAAACCTGACCCGGATGGAATGGGCGAGAATCAGGCGCTTCACCTTGTTCAGGTCCGGTCTGAATCTGCGCATGCAGGTCCAGCGCAGGTAAAGCTCGCTGCGGGCCTCTTTATCTCCGAGGGACTGGCAGACAAATTTATAAAAGCTCCTGTTGGTCAGACCCAGAATGCGGCCAGCCCGGACCACGGTCAGGAACCATCCGGGCCTGTTCATCGTGAACCTGAACAGCGTGTTGCCGGCCTGGGTCTGCGTAGCGAACCAGTACCAGGGATTTACCCTCATTCCATCGGGTGCGATCAGAACCAGCCGGCTGATCCTTTCAGCCAACAGCTCAACGAGCTGCAGGGCAATCCTTCCGCCCATGCTGAAGCCGATCAGGCAGATGTCTTCGTCTTTCCACTGATGTTCCAAGGCAATCTGCCTGATGATATCCCGGAGAATACCTGGGGTAAAATCCGATGCCTCTTTCCATTCCGTTTTACCATGATAAGGAAGATCTATGGCCACGAGAGTAAATTTGTCTCCCAGCTGTTCGACCAGAAAAGTGTATGAATCCCCTGATTCTCCGTATCCGTGAAAACAAAGGAGCAGACGCTCACCCCTGCCCGTAAAAAGATAGTGAAACCTGGAAGACCTATAATTCAAAAAATGAGATTGCATATTCAGCCGGGTAAAACTACTGAAAATAGCACCTTTACAGGGACAACAGGACATGCCGATACCGGTTATTAATCACCCGTTTTCACGGGTCCGCGGGCTGCAAGCCTCACCAATCCCCCAGGATGCCGAATATTCCGGGGAAAACCCAAACCGCCCGGTATCAAACAAATAAATCGATAATTTTCAGCAAGTTATGGCAATTGTTCCCCGACCAAAAAAAACCCGTTGAAATGCTTGCATTTTATGAAAGAAACCGGTAGATTTGGTTAGTTGTTTAACTAACTATATGCCAAACAACCAATTCAAGAGAGGGGAATTATACAGCTTTATCACTGGAAAGGCTTCTACCGCCATTGCCAGGCGTCTGCAGAAAAAATTCAACGCAGCGGGCCTCAACCTCACGATTGAGCAGTGGAGTGTTTTGTACCATTTGTGGAAGGAAGATGGAAAGAGTCAGCAAGAACTCTGCAATGCGACTTTCCGGGACAAGCCCAGCATCACACGTCTCGTGGACAACCTGGAGAAACTGCAGCTCGTCAAAAGGGTGGCCTCTGAAAATGACCGCCGGATCAACATGATCTATGTAACGAAGATCGCCCAGAAATTACAGGAACAGACCATGGAGATGGCCGAAGAAACACTGAACGAGGCGCTTGAAGGAGTTCCTGCAGAAAAGATTGACGTATGCAAGGCAGTCCTGCAAATCGTCTACGATAATCTCAAATAAATTACCAATAATAAAATCCTTATTTATGAGCAATGCAGTAACCGAAAAAAAGACTACCCTGAAAGGCGGTGAATGGCTGATCCGGGAAAGCTCCGCCTATGAAAGTTTTATCCCGGAAGAATACAATGAAGAGCAGCAGATGGTCAAGGACATGTGTGCTACTTTCCTTGATGCGGAGATCCTGCCGGCCATAGAACGTATCGACAAGCTGGAACCTGGCCTGATGCCGTCCCTCATCCAGAAGGCCGGCGAACAGGGGCTACTGGGGACATCCATACCGGAAGACCTCGGTGGGCTGGGCAGAGATTTCATTACATCCACCCTGGTCAACGAGGCCCTGGGTGGCGGGTTTTCCTTTTCCGTTGCCGTGGCTGCACACACCGGGATAGGCACCCTGCCCATTTTGTATTTTGGCACGGAAGCCCAAAAAAAGAAATACATTCCCAAACTGGCATCGGGGGAATGGAAAGGTTCATACGGACTAACGGAGCCGAATAGCGGCAGTGATGCGCTCGGGGCCAGGACCTCCGCCAAGCTGTCAAGCGACGGAAAGTTTTACGTGCTCAATGGGCAGAAGTGCTGGATTACCAATGGTGGCTTCGCTGACATCTACACGGTATTTGCCAAGATTGACGGGGATAAATTTTCGGCCTTCATCGTGGAAAGGGGGTTTGAAGGATTTACCCAGGGACCGGAAGAGCACAAAATGGGGATTAAGGGTTCATCCACGGTGCAGCTGTATTTCCAGGACTGCAAGGTCCCTGTTGAAAACCTGCTCGGGGAAATTGGAAAAGGACACATCATTGCATTTAACATTCTCAATATAGGACGCCTTAAATTATGTGCAGCTGCCCTTGGGGGTGCCAAGCGGGCTGCTTCTACCAGCATCCAGTATGCCAACACAAGGGAACAGTTCAAGACAGCTATTGCCAATTTCGGAGCTATCAAGAATAAGCTGGCAGAAATGGCCATCCGGATCTGGGTAGCCGAAACTGCCCTTTACCGGACTGCGAAATGGATTGACGAGCGGGAGACCGAATTGCAGGCAGCCGGCAAGCTTTTCAACGAAGCATTCCTGGGGGCTGCAGAAGAGTATGCCATTGAGTGTGCCATACTCAAGGTATTCGGAAGTGAAACACTTGATTTTGTCGTGGATGAAGGTGTGCAGATACACGGGGGAAACGGGTTCAGTGACGAATACATTATCTCTAAAGCCTACCGGGACAGCCGGATCAACAGGATTTACGAAGGGACCAATGAAATAAATCGCCTGCTTACGGTGGACATGGTCCTCAAAAGGGCCATGAAAGGCCGACTCGACATGATGGGCCCGGCAATGGCGGTATCGAAAGAACTGATGAGCATACCTGATTTTGGTTCATCCGATGACGGTGCCTTTGCCGTTGAGAAGAAGCTGGTGGCCAATTTCAAGAAGGCAATTCTGCTGACTGCAGGGGCAGCAGTCCAGAAACTGATGGCAAAAATTGAAAACGAACAGGAAATCCTGATGCATATCGCCGATATGGCCATCGAAACCTTTAACGCAGAAAGTGCCCTGCTCCGTGCAGTTAAACTGACTGACCAGAGAGGAGAAAAATCCTGCCAGTTTGAACTGGATGTGATGCGCTGCTACCTGTATGATGCTGCCGACAACATCAACAAGTTCGGAAAGGACGCCATTAACGGTTTTGCAGAAGGAGATGAACAACGTATGTTGCTCATGGGACTGAAACGGTTTACCAAGGCAGGTCCTATGAACAGCAAAGAAGCCAGAAGAAGAATCGCCGCGAAACTGATCAGCGACAACAAATACCCGCTATAGGAAATTTTTTCCGTCAGGGAGAAAAGAGACCCCGGCAAAGAAAAGGACTGCCCCTCCCCGTTGGCCCAAACGACGGTGTGTTCTTTCTTTTGCGGGGTCTTCCCGTTCCCGGCGCAGCCCGACGCCCCATCTGCCGGCCCGGGAGTTCCCTGGAAACCCCTCTTATCACAGACGGGCACGGCTACTGGAGAAGATAAACTGAAATTTATTTATTAACTTACCTAACCCATTATTTTTCTCCTCCCGGACCAGGACCGCTCTTTTCAGACTGCTATTTTTATTTACCATAAACAGCACTTGTATGATATTGCTTAACATCTTTCAGCACTACGATGGCACCACCGCCTGGGATAACATCCTGATCATCCTTCTGGCATTTGTTGCGGGATACCTCCTGCGTCGGGCTCTGGTAAAGAATAAGGAAAACCAGAAGTATCACGAAGCCATTGAAGATTGGGAAACCAGGCACAAAGCCCTTGAAAACGAATTCAAGGCATACAAAACAAATATCACCGCCACTGAAAAGAACAACCACAAATCAGTTACCGAACTATCCGGCAGGGTAAAAGCCCTCGAAGGGGATATCCGCGCCCTGTCTGAAGAGAAGAATAAATACCATCACCAGCTGCAGGCAAAAGAAGATGACCTGAAGAAATACAATAGCCAGGTTTCTGACCTGGAGGACAGACTGAAGACCCTTCATGATGAAAAGACAAAGTCCGAGACTGACTGGACCCAGCGGCTGAAAACGGCCAGGGAAGATCTGGTAAGGGCTTCCGCCTGGGAATCCAGGGTAAGGGCGGCTGAGGAAGAAGCGCAGAAAGCAAGGTCTGTCAGCAGCCAGGCAGAACGCAGGAAACTCGAAGCTGAACTCCGTCTCAAAGCAACTGCCGAATATGCCGGAAAAGTGGGACCTCTGGAAAACGAACTGTCGGCAATCAGGGAAAAAATGAGGGAGCTGGAGTCCGGGATGGATAACAAGACGACCCTTGTTCAGGAACTCGAGATGAAGCTCAGTCAGGCAGTGGCTGACGGGAAAAAAGGAGAGGACAACCTCTCCGGCTTACAGAATGATCTTGTTTCCAGGAACCAACTTGTGGATGAACTGAACCAGCAGCTTCAGGCAGCCAGGGACGCCGTTTCAAAACTGAGGATCGCCATGGCAGAACTTGAACTTCAAAAATCAAATAATGCTGCCCTGCTGCAGGAAATTGAAGCAAAAAATTCGGCCAATACCGCCCTGGTATCTGAAATGGAATTGCTCAAAACCAATCACCGTAAAATGGCTGAGGAATATGAAAAACTGAAATCGGAAAAATCCGGCAAGTCCAATGACCTGGTTTCAGATATGGAAGAGACAGAGCAGGAAAGCCCGGCCAGCCTTGAAGGAATAGGACCCGGAGGGATAATATTATAAAGTGCGGATAGGGATTTTTGCCACGGGAAACTGGCAAAACGGGTTATTTTTAAAGAAAATTCGATGCACAGACTCTGGCTTTATGTTGTCCTTTTCAATAGTTCTTTTGCTTTTTCCCAGGATAGTATTTGGACGGCCCGGACAACAGGCAAATTCCCTTACATCAAATATGGAATCGGGGATGACCGTCTGGGGGGAGCCAAGATGGGATTTCTGGATTCCAACATTCTTCTTGCCATAACCGACAGTCTGGGCACTGACTACAAGCTGAAGCTGTCAAAATACCATTCCGCCTATATTCCCAAGGAAAATGTCGTGCTGATGAAAAAAGTACCGTCCCTGAGGATGGTTCACAATCAGGATCTGAGCAATGCCTGGAAGGTATTCGGTGACGCGGATGCCGATTATGTGATGATCAATCTGAGCAAGCCTGTTCCATATAGAAGTACCCAGCTGGTCAATCCGTCCCGGGTAACGGTGGATCTTTTTGGGATTACATCCAACACGAACTGGATCAATCAACTCAGCTCGGCCAAGGAAATCAGGAATATCTGGTATGAGCAGGTCGAAGACGACTTATTGCGTGTCATCATTGAATTGAGGCATCCCCAGCACTGGGGCCATACGATCTATTACGACAGTACCGGAAAGAAACTCTTTGTAAAAATAAAAAGGCAGCCCCCGGTGCTGGATATCCGAAAGCTCCGCATTGCAATTGATGCCGGTCATGGAGGAGACAATAACGGGACAAGTGGCACCAAGGGTAGTGTCGTGGAAAAGAACTACACACTGAAGCTGGCCAGAGAGTTTGAGAAGACAATCAAGGCAGCCGGGGTATCCAAAGTATTCATGACAAGGACCAACGACACGACTTTAAGCATGGTGGAAAGAATGGAAATGCTCCGCCAGTTCAATCCCGATCTCCTCGTGAGCATCCATCTAAATTCCGCGGATTCAGATACCGTCCAGGGGACCAGTACCTATTATCGTTATATTGGGTTTCGTACTTTGAGTGTCGCCATCCTCAATCAGTTGCTTACCCTTGGGCTTAAGGAATATGGCAATATTGGCAGCTTCAATTTCGCACTGAACGGACCGACAGACTATCCAAATGCCCTGATAGAGGTTGGCTTTCTCACCAACAGAAGCGACGAGAAAAAAATCATCAGTCCCAGGTTTCAAAAAGCCGTCGCGCAAAAAATATATTTGGGAATCGTGAACTGGTTAAAACAGGTTAAATAATGAAAGGATACCTGATGATGGAAAAAACCCTGGTTCAGGGAGACAAATCCTTTGTGGAGAGCAATTCCCCCGAAAACCATTACGGTGTTGTGTTTGAAGATGACGGGGAAACCGGTTACTTCTACGGGATTCAAACCGATCCGGTATCCGGTGAAATGCAGGTCCTCGATGCCTTGCATATTTATGAAGTACCTGAAGACCCGCCGGGAAGAGATCCGGTCAAACTGCTTATCATCTGGTCAAGGGACTGGCTGAAATGTGCCCTCGTCCTCGATGACCATTGCCATGCCGTGTTTGACTTCGAAAAACACGGAGGGTACAATATCAATGAATTTCCGCCTCCCAATGCCATCTGGACAAGAGCGGGAAGAAAACTTACCAGCGGTATCATTAATGATTTTTTCTGATCGTGGCTGTCCTTCCGGTTTTGTTTCAGTTGAAACTGCCTGCCCATGAATGACCTTTCGTTTCGTAAGTTTGCAAGCTTATAAAAAACTACCTGCAACATGTATGTTCAGAACATTTTCATTCACCACGTATTTTTTTGGCTAAACCATCCTGGAAGCCTGGAAGACCGTTCAAAACTGATAGAAGGACTTAAAAAACTTTCACAGGTCAGGACCATCAGACAATTTCATATTGGGGAACCGGCGAAAACCCACCGTGATGTTATCGACCGGTCCTATGCCATTTCCTGGATGCTGGTATTTGATGACGCAAAAGCACAGGAGTCATACCAGGTAGACCCGATCCACCTCAATTTTGTAAAAGAATGTTCCCACCTCTGGAACAGGGTGCTGGTATACGATTCCGTCGATGCAAATGGCTAACCTCATCGTCGGCCAGGAAGGAAGGTTAATTTTTTTTCGGAAGGCGTATTCCCGTCCGGATTACAGAAGGGAGGCTGCTGTCTGATCCACAAACCAGTGCAACTCGCCTGACACCGGATGAATTACCTGGGAAGGGTACAGATCAGGATGGTAGGCCCCTTTGAGAACTTCTTTTAACGCATGGGCTTTTGCCGGCCCGGTTGATAAAAAAGCAACAGTGCCCGCCAGGTTCACAATGGTTTTGGTCAGGGTAATCCGGTACATGTTCTGGCTGGTGAGGAAAAAGGAAGTCGCCCATCTGTTTTCTTCATGGATTACCTCTGTTCCCGGAAATAACGACAGGGTGTGACCGTCGTCCCCCATACCCAGGAGCACGAGGTCAAAACTCCTGCTGCCGATCTGGCCGGCAGCAGCTCCGGAGAAATATTCCTTCAGCATTTTTTCGTATTCACCAGCAGACTGCTCCGGTGGTATGTCCGTGCGCATGACGTGGATCTGTTCCCGTGGGACGTCAACATGATTTAGCAGGCTGTCAAAAGCCATCCGGGCATTGTTACGGGGGTCAGCAAAATCAACGTCCCGCTCATCACCCCAGAATATGTGCATCTTTCTCCACTCTATTTTTTCTTTCCGTGGGGTGGCCGCCAGCAGTTCATACAGGGCCTTGGGCGTGTTTCCCCCGGAAAGCGCGATGGTAAAGCGCGTACTGCTGACCAGCGTTACCCGGATAAGTTCCACAATCCAGTCTGCTACGGCAGAGCTGAAATCATTGCTGTCATTGTAAATATGTATTTCCATCTGTTTGAAATAAGTTGAACTGGTGGACGGCGGAACCTTGTCCATAACCGGGCAGGAATTCTGAAATGTGGACCCCGTTGTCAGGGAAAATAAAGTAACCAGAATCCACACATCGCGACAATCCATCCGATGACTCCTCCCGCAAAGCACAGCAGGAAAGCCCCGCTTCGAACCAGAGAATAATGTCTCATGATCCGGTAAACGATCAATAGTTGCAGCGAAAATCCCAGGACCATGATGAGAGCAACCATCGAAACGGTATCTCCGTCATGAATATCTTTTCCCATAAAGAAAAGGAGAGCCAGGAAATAAAAGGCGATAGCGAGGGGAATGTTTAAAAAAAGAACAAGTGCAATTTTCAAAAGCCGGTTATTCCTTCTTCCTTCCATCGGGCCCGTTTTATCGCATTTAGTTATTCTGTGATCAGTTATATGAAGGACCACATGAAATTAATCCCGGATCGCCAGATCCCGTTCAAGCGTCAATCGTCCTGGTGGAGGGCCGGGAGGTTAACCCAGTTATGTCCGTCCCGGGCGATAAGCGCTTCAGCATCTTCAGGTCCCCAGGAATCCGGCGCATAGTTGGGAAAATCGACCGGGGAACGGTTTTGCCAGGATTCAAGAATCGGCATGATGATTTTCCATGCCGCCTCTACCTGGTCGCTGCGCATAAACAGGGTTGCATTTCCTTCCATCACATCAAGCAGCAACGTTTCGTAAGCTTCGGGCTCATCCCCGTCGTAGGCCTCGTCGTATTTAAATATCATGTCAACCGGGTTGAGGGTCATCGACTGGCCAGGACGTTTTGCCTGGAAGCGGAGCCGAATATCCATTTCCGGCTGAATGCTGATCGTCAGCCTGTTGGGGCGCCAGGTTTCTGCCGCTTCAGGGGGAAATGCATAACTCGGGGCGGGGCGGAACTGAACCGTAATGATCGTTGTTTTCTCGTGCAGTCTTTTGCCTGTGCGCACGTAGAAGGGAATATCCTGCCAGCGCCAGTTGTCGATATAAAACTTAACAGCGGCAAAGGTTTCTTCTGGTGATTCCGGACCGACACTTTTTTCCTGGCGGTACCCAGGTACTTTTTCTCCTTTGACCCACCCGTCCGAATATTGCCCCCGAACGGCAAATTCATGTGCCTCATCCTTTCCGATTCTGCGAATGGCATTCAGTACATCCACTTTCTTGTTCCGTATTTCATTGGCATCAAAGGAGACGGGCGCTTCCATAGCGATCATACAAATGAGCTGCAGGATATGGTTCTGGACCATATCCCGGAGAGCGCCTGAATTTTCGTAGTAGCCCCCCCGGCCCTCCACACCGACGGTTTCTGCTGCGGTGATCTGTACGTGTTCGATATAATTCCGGTTCCAGATAGGTTCAAACAGCGCGTTTGCAAACCGCAAAGCCAGGATATTCTGAACGGTTTCCTTACCCAGGTAATGATCAATCCGGTAGATCTGCTCCTCGTCAAACATGCTGCGGAGCAACTGGTTGAGCTGGTGGGCACTGGCTAGGTCATGCCCAAAAGGTTTTTCAACCACAATCCTGGTACACTTCGTATCCGAGCAGATATTGAGGGGTCCCAGTTTACTGGCGATATCCGGTACCAGCTGGGGAGCTACCGCCATGTAGAATACCACATTGGGATGTTCTCCGAATTCCTTTTCCCTGGCCTTGACCAGGTCTGCAATCCTGGAGTATTCAGATTCATTCTCCGCATCCATCTGGAGATAGGTCACGAATCGTGAAAAATCCTGCCATTGTCCGTTCGGTAGTCCTTTGCGCCGGCTGAACTGCTGAATGCCTTCCAGCAGGCGCTCCCTGTATTTTTCATCCGTGTAAGAGCTGCGGCCTATTCCGACGATTCCAAATTTGTCCGGCATCCAGTTGTCAATAAACAAATTGTAAAGCGCCGGGGCAAGCTTTCTGTAATTCAGATCTCCGCTGCCCCCAAATATGAAAATCAGGGAAGATGGCGGACGTTTATGATTTTGCATATCTTTTCTATTCTATGATTGTCAATGGGTGTCTTGTCAAGGCTTTCGGTGAGTTATATGCGCTTTTTCCAGGTTGTCCAATTAACCCTTATCTGCTTTCCCATTCTGTGTGAAAAACGCCGGGCATGTCCACCCTCTGGTAGGTATGAGCCCCGAAATAGTCCCGCTGTGCCTGTATCAGGTTGGTTGGCATCTTTTCGCTGCGATAGGCATCAAAGTATCCAAGGGCAGCCATCAGCCCGGATATCGGGTATCCGGTCTGGGTTGCATGCATGATCACTGCACGGATATGATGCCTTTTTGACTGGAGCATTTTTGCAATCTCTTTATCGAGCAATAAATTGGGTAATCCTGGATTTGTCTGGTAAGCCTGATAAAATAATTGCAGGAGGGAAGATCGGATGATACAGCCTCCCCTCCAGACCCTTACCACCTCCGGAAGAGGTATTTGCATATCCAGTTCGGTCGAGGCCCTGAACAGCATGGCCAGACCCTGAGCGTAGCAGATGATGGTCGAAAAAAGAAGCGAATCCCCCAGCTGCTGGATAAAAATTTCTCTCGGGACATCAATGGGCGTATGGTTTGTCCTGTAAAGGGAAGCAGCCTGGATCCTTTCCTCCTTATAGGTGGAAAGGTCCCGCATGGCAACGGCCATGTCGATGACCGGCAGGGGAACCGCCAGGTCCATAGCATCCTGAGATGTCCACTTGCCGGTACCTTTTGATCCTGCCTTATCGAGGATCATATCTACCAGCCGGTTGGGGGTTTTGTCATCTGGCTGCAGAAAAATATCCTGGGTGATTTCAACCAGAAAGGACTGGAGTTCCCCTTCATTCCAGTCCTTATAGACACGATACAGTTCATCGTTGTTCAAACCCATCCCCCGGTGAAGCAGATCGTAGGTTTCGCTGATCAGCTGCATGATCGCATATTCAATTCCGTTATGCACCATCTTTACATAGTGGCCTGCAGCTCCCTTTCCCAGGTACGCTACACAGGGACCGTTCTCCACTTTGGCAGCTACAGCCTCCAGCATCGGTTTCAGGTTCTGGTACCCCTCCCGGTCTCCTCCGGGCATGATGCTGGGTCCAGTCCTGGCTCCATGTTCACCGCCGGAAATCCCCACCCCCATAAAATGAATGCCCTTTTCCTCCAGGTATCTGACCCGCCTGAGCGTATCGGTATAATGGGAATTGCCGCCATCAATGACGATATCCCCCTTATTCAGGAGCGGCAACAAATCCTCAATCACATCATCCACCGGTTTTCCGGCCGGCACCAGCATCATCATTTTCCTGGGGGTCTGTAACCGGCTTACCAAATCAGCAAGCGTACTGACTCCCCTGGCAACTGTCCCCTGCGTGGCTGAACCTTCCAGCGCCGCACCTTTCTGGGCATCCTTGTCAAATCCTATCACCCGGAATCCGTGATCTGCCATGTTCAGCAAAAGATTTCGGCCCATCACACCCAGACCGATCATGCCAAAGTCAAATTGTTCATTAGCCATATGCTGTCAGAATGAGGGCGTAAAATTAGGTAATTTCAGATTGGGAAGATTGCCAGTGACCCCGGGCACAAGAACCGCCTGGCCAATGTAATATGTGAAAACGCGAGATTTCCAAAACCAGGTGCCGGAGGCCCGGTAACCATGACCACCTAACACCAAAACTCCCTGCCCGGTTCGTCAAAAAAGTTGGTTCACAGGTCCTTTTTTTATTTAAGAAAAAACTCTATCTTTCGTCCACTATTAACTGCCCTATAGATTCTTTTATTTTTCTCAATCCTCTGTCCGCGCATTCCTTTCAAATTCAGTCCTATACAAGCCTTTACGGTAATTGACCTACATCCAATTGAATAGCCTTAAGCATCTTCTGTCGCTTCTATAAGAAATAAGCGGCCAGTTATGGCTCAATAGCCACTCCTAAATTCTAGCTCTATGAGAAGAAAATTTACTCTATGGAATTCGTTTAGCCTGTTGATATTATGCGGATATGTTGCTCAGGCACAGGTGGATGTACTTACCCAACACAACGACCTCAACCGCACAGGATGGAACAACCAGGAAACGGTCCTCACGACGGGCAATGTGAACATCAATGCAGGAACGTTTGGCAAGTTGTACAGCCGCCAGATGGATGACCAGATCTTGGCACAACCACTTGTTGTTACACGCGTAACCATCGGCGGATCCATGAAAAACATCGTAATCGCTGCCACGGTCAACAACAGCATATACGCCTGGGACGCGGACGATGGAACGATAGCCACTCCTTACTGGCAGATTAACCTGACCCGGGCTGGTCAGCGCCCTCCCCAGAATACCGACATTCATGCAGGGTTCTGTCCAACCTATCTTGACTTCCCTGGCCGGTTTGGCATCGTGGGTACTCCGGTCATCAACAAATCCACCAATACCTTGTACGTGGTGGCCCGCAGTACCGACGGCACCAAATTTCATGATGATCTCCATGCAATTGACATTCGGACCGGGGCCGATATTATCCCCAAGGTAGAAATCCAGGCAACGGTAAACGGCACCGGTGACGGGGGAAGTACGGTATCTTTCAATCCATGGCACCAGAACCAGCGGCCGGGGTTGGTGCTGTCAAACGGAATTCTTTATGTCGGGTTTGGTTCCCATTGCGACTGGAACCCTTACCATGGCTGGCTGTTTGGATATGACGCCAACACCCTTCAGCAAAAAATAATCTTCTGTACGACACCCAATGGCCAGGGTGGTGGGATCTGGGGCAGCGGGGCAGCCCCTTCCGCAGACGCGCTGGGCAACATCTATCTGGCGACGGGAAATGGGGATGCCGGAACAACCATCACCGATCCCAATAAAGGGGAAACGGTTATGCAGCTGACGCCCAATCTAACCAACGGTACATTTACCATCAATACCTTTTTCCTGCCATATAATTTCGGCACCCTGAATGCCAATGACCTGGACTTTGGAGTCACCGAATCCCTATTGTTCCCCGGCACCCAGAATGTGCTCGCCGGGTGCAAGGACGGGAATATGTATTTAATGAATGGTAACAGCATGGGAGGATATACCAACGGTGGACCAAATGCCAACCAGCAAACGATATCACTTGGACAGAATGCGAGCCAGCATGCTAGCTATGCCTACTATAATAACGGTACAGGGAAGGAATATGTCTATATAATGGCTGAGAACTCGGCCCTTAAAGCTTTCCCGTACGACAGGATCAGCAATACGGTCGGGAACCCGACTATCAGTGGGGTACAGGGCCCGATTGGTCAAAGTGGCGCTTTCCTGAGCGTTTCGTCCAACGGGTCAGCGGCGGGAACAGGGATCCTGTGGGCCGTCCATGCAATAGCTCCCTGTAATGCCAACCAAGAACCTACCGCAGGGCTTTGTCAGGGCATCCTTCGGGCATTTGATGCCAATGATGTCACCAAGGAGACCTGGAACTCGAGCGAAAATATTTCGGACACTCTTGGCCTGTATGCCAAGTTTGTCTGCCCCACCATCGCTAATGGCAAGGTATATATGGTTACTTTTTCGGGCAAGCTGGTCGTCTATGGGATAACGGGCGCCAGCCCTTGCCCCGGTATCCAGAATGTGGCAGATTTTCACAACAATGCTGCCGCTACCTATTCTGCCTCATCCAACGCGAATACAGCAGTCAATGCATTTGATGGCAATCTCAATACTGCCTGGGTGGGAGAGAATTCAGATGGATTTTCCAAAGTTCAGGAGGTAACGGTCAACCTGGGGAGCATTTACAACCTCTGCCGTGTAGTTGTTAACTGGGGCTCGACCTATTCAGGCCAGTATTTTATCCAGGGCTCGAATGATAATATCACCTACCAGACTATAGCCAGCATCTCGGACAATACTTCACAGTACAATGTTTTCTATCTTCAGGGTCAAAGCTGGCAGTATATCCGCATGCAGGGTAACGGGCAGTCGAATTTCAGCAGCGGACTGACTGTGGAGGAAATGCAAGTGTATGCCACGCCCAGCAACGGATGTATAGCGCCGACCAATTTAAACAGCAGCAACATTACTCAGAATACGGCCACCTACAGCTGGACCCCGGTAGCTGGGGCAACCAGTTACAATTTCCAATACAAGACCAGCGCTGTTTCCACATGGACTACTATTTCCCAGTCGTCCACTACGGTGAACCTTTCTGGTCTAGCCTGCGGTACAGATTACCTAATCCAGGTACAGGCGGTTTGTGCGGCAGGGAACAGCCCCTTTACTCCTTCTGCATTTTCCACCTCCGCCTGCACGGTTTCCTGCACGCTTCCGACACGCTGGACCTCTGTCGATGTCGGTACGACGAATGTAGCCGGCTCCGCGTGTCTGAACGCCGGCGTGTACACGTTGCAGGGCTCGGGTGCGGACATTGGGGGAACGGCCGATGCCTTCCATTATGCCTACTTCACACTTCCGGTGGATGAGACGATCATTGCCACGGTGGAAACACAGGATGCACCCAACCCGAACAACAAGGCCGGGATCATAATAAGGGAAACCACCAATCCCGATTCCCGTTTTGCATTTATCGGGTTAACCAGTGGGAACGGGGTAGTATTTGAATACCGCAGCACCACTGGGGCAACCGCAGTCAGCTCCTTCTCCGGTAGCAGTGTGGCAGCGCCCTACTGGATCAAACTGGTCAAGAACGGAAGCAGCTACAGCGGGTATATGTCGCCGGACGGAAATACCTGGACCCAGGTGGGAGCGACGGTGGATCTGGGATTCGGTTCAGGGGTTAACGTCTTCGCAGGATTTGCGATTACCAGCCATAACATCCCTGTATTGTCAACGGCAACGATCGACAACATGCTCGAGCAGACCAACCCGCTGGCCATCAAACTGTCTGGCTTCACCGCTCAGAATGTCAACAATCAGTATGTACAACTTCAATGGAGCACGAGCCAGGAAGTCAACAACAATTACTTCCTCGTGCAAAGAAGTGTTGACGGAATCCATTATTCAGATATCATCAATGTGCCTGGGGCAGGAAACAGCAACATCACGCTGAACTATTCCGCACAGGATGATCATGCGGTGCAGGGAATCAATTACTACCGGCTCAAGGAAGTTGACTTCGACGGCAAATTCTCGTATTCAGCAGTCATTCCCGTGAGGTTCGGCCAGCAGGTGGCTCCCATGATCTACCCCAATCCGGCCAGGTCCTATTTCACTATTGTCGCAGGGCAGGATCCTGTAAAGAGTGTATCTGTGTTTGATGTTTCAGGCAAAGTCACACGGAAAATATCCTATGGTTCGGGCGTGTCGGCCCTCACCGTATACTGCGCAGATATGGCTCCCGGTGTATACATCATCCAGATCAGTACGAATACCCAGAATTATATCCGAAAACTTATCCGCCAGTAATAGTCAGTGAGAATAACAGAAAAGGCTTCCGGCCAAATAACCTGTTGGCAAACATATATATACAAGAACGCTAATGCAAGGCGCCACTTCCGGATGAATTCCGGCATTTGCTTTGTTTAATCGGGGGAAAATTTTAAATTTACCTCCGGGTTGCAAGGCCATTAATTCTCATTTATTTCCAAATCCTTCCAGTACATTCCATTAAGAGCAGCCAAAGCTGCTGCCGTTGCATAAACGGCTGAATATCCTAGGAAATCCTCTGTCGCTTAAGCTGCCAAAAAACAGTCTTTGAAGACATATATATCTGTTTCCATAATTGCAAGTACTTATGCGAATATTTACTCGAGGGGCCTATTTTGTATTGTTGGTATGTTCAGGGTATGCAGCCTACGCCCAGACCGATGTCCTTACCCAGCACAATGACCTCAACCGCTCAGGCTGGAACAATCATGAGTCCATTCTCAATACATCCAATGTGAACACTAACTCGTTCGGGCTTGTAGCTGTCCGGCCGGTGGATGACCAGATTTATGCACAGCCTTTGGTGGTGAACGGTGTCAATATTAACAAGGCGGGGACCTTGAAAAATATTGTATATGTAGCGACGGTCGGTAACAGTATTTATGCGTTTGATGCGGATGATACTACCTCTTCCGGGACTTATTACTGGAAAGTCAATCTCACCCCTTCGGGATGCCGTGCTCCCAATAATAAAGATATTCACCCTTCATTATGCAACTTCAACTATCATGATTTTTTTCCAACTTACCTGAGGGGCACCAATTCCATAGATACGGTTGGAAGGTTTGGCATTGTGGGCACACCTGTCATTGACAAGACAAATAATATCCTGTACGTAGTGTCGAGGTATGTAGATACCACCCGCTTTACCATCGACCAGGGTCCCCATATGCGGCATGATTGCGTTTCGGGAACCAATGTGGATACCGATACTGCCTATTCGAATAAAGGGTTCTTCCAGGCCCTCCATGCCATTGACCTTCGCACGGGTCAGGAAATAAATAATGGCACCATGTCAAGCCCTGTTATCATTACCGCTTCAGCAAGTGGCACAACAGGCGGAGCCAGCTTTAACGGGGTAACCAATTTTGATCCGCGGCGAAACAGTCAGCGCGGCGGACTGGCACTGAATAACGGGATTGTCTATATTCCGTACGCGGCGCACTGCGACTGGGACAATTCTCATGGCTGGATTCTTGCATACGACGCAGGTACGCTTTCGCAAAAAATGTCCTACATCACCACCCCCAATGATGCCAGGGGTGGGATCTGGATGAGTGGAAGCGCCCCGGTTATTGATGCAGGTGGCAATATTTATTTTACGACAGGAAATGCCCGCGTAGGGAATAACCAGACGGCCTGTACCCCGGGCCCCGATGATGATTTTCCAAACGATGCGGCCCACAGCCCTTCTGTGACAGTCAACCGTGGGGAGAGTGTTATTAAACTTACTCCCAACTCCGGTAATACCGCCCTGAACATTTCAGACTATTTTACTCCTTTTGATTACCAGTATAAAAATGATGCGGACCTCGATTTCCCGATACAGATTATGCTGATTCCGAACACCAATCTGCTGGTAACAGGTTGCAAGGACAATAACCTGTACCTGATGGATGCCAGCAACCTGGGTGGCTTCAATACGAGTTCAAACAACATTTTGCAGCAATTCTCCGTGGGAACAAATGCCCAGATGCACTCTTCCCTGGCATACTTTGGGGGAACTGCGCCTTATGTGTACCAGTTTTCGGAAAATACAGCCTTGCAGGCCTTCCCGGTCCAAGCCAACAAACTTGGTTCAGCGATTGTCAGCGGAATCAGCGGCGGACCTGCAGGAACCGCCGGAGCCTTTATGTCTGTATCTTCCAACGGAACGGATACCTCTACGGCGATATTGTGGATCAACCAGGCCTATGAAGGTTGCAATGCCAACCAGGGTCCCTGCAATGGCAATTTACGGGCGGTAAAAGCTGCCAACATCAACCAGGAAATCTGGAACTCAAACACCAATTACACGGATAATTATGGGTACTTTTCAAAAATGAATTGTCCTACTGTTGCTAACGGTAAGGTATACCTGCCCACTCAATCAAACCAATTTGTGATTTATGGGTTAAAGCCATTCAGCTCCTGTGGTACGGATGTAGCAGCCGGCAAAACTGCCCACGCCTCTTCCTTCACTTCCCCCGGAACGGCAGCTCAAAATGCTTTTGATGGCAATATCACCACCCGCTGGGAGAGCTTTTCCAACGACCGTGAATACATATATGTTGATTTGGGATCCCTTTACAATATCTGCAGCATCACTATCAATTGGCAGACAGGGATCGGAAAAGCTTTCGGCATTGATATCAGCAGCGATACCACACTGGGTTGGACCAATATCGATACGATTACCAACAATACCAATTTTAATTACGTGAAAAATGGGAGCTGGACCGCCCGTTACGTAAAGATGCAGGGAGGAGCCAGGGGAACCTTATTCGGTTATTCCATCTGGGAAATGCAGGTGTTTGGCACGGCGGCCAATTTGTGCCAGCCCCCAAACCTGCTGACGCCTGTAGTGGTTGACCAGAATGATGAAACCGTTATTTGGAACAAAGTCCCCGGGGCCACAGGATATGATATCCAGTATAAAGTCCCCCTCGACTATAACTGGATAACCCGGTCTGCTACCGACACGACGCTTATCTTGTCGGCCCTCACCTGCAATGGTGAAACGTATAATTACCAGGTCAAGGCAGTCTGCTCTTCCGGACCCAGCACGGCTTCCAGCGGATCTTTCCTGACTGCTGCCTGCAATCCCACGTGTAACCCGCTTCCTACCCGGCACTTCCATGCTGATATCGGTGATATCGGTATTGCGGGCAACTCCTGCCTGATCAGCACCAATGCCAGTTTTAATGTTATCTCCGTCAGCGCTTCCGGATCCGGCATCGGGGGAAATACAGATCAGTTCCAATATGCCTTCATGCAGCTTTCCGGGGACGAACAGATTTCAGCGCAGGTTGTCTCCCAAACGAATGCAACGATGCCATATAACAAGGCCGGGCTTATGATGAGGGACAGTATGTCTATTACCTCCAGGTTCATGTTCATCGGTTTGAACAGCAGCAACGGGATGATCCTTGTATACCGCTCTACTCCCGGAGGTCCCACCGATTCGGTTAACCTGGCGGGTTTTACAGCACCCTACTGGGTAAAACTGTCCAAGACTGGTACACAGTTCAGTGCTTTCATTTCTTCGGACGGGATTACCTGGGTACCGTTTGGAACCACGCTTAACCTGGGCTTTGGCTCCGGAACCATCAACACCGGAATGGCAGTCAGCAGCGCTTCGAACGGCGTCCTCTCCTCGGCCATTTTTGATTTCTTTGACCCAAGTACGCCATTGCCCGTCCATCTCATCAACTTTACGGCCAGCAATGTAAGCAATGAATATGTGTCTTTGAATTGGGCCACCGCCATGGAAGTGAACAATGACCATTTCGATGTGGAAAAGAGTACAAGTGCCATGAACTTTGAAACACTAACCACTGTGAAAGCCGTTGGCAACAGTGATATTACCCAATACTATTCCGCGAAAGATCCTGCGCCTGCGCAGGGCACCAATTATTATCGTCTGAAGCAGGTTGACTTGGACGGAAAATTCTCTTATTCGCAGATCAGACCTGTAAATTTTGGCAGACAGGCAGATCCGATTGTCTATCCTAACCCAGCCACCACCTTTGTCAATGTTGTCGCAGGAATGGAACCGGTTAAGCTGGTAACAGTATACAATTCTTTGGGAGGAGTCGTCCAACAACTGGATAATGCCTCCGGTTCGTCCACCCTTACCGTTTCGATGGCTAACCGGGCGGCAGGAGTGTACTTTATGCAGATCAGGACAGCGTCACAGGTCTATTACCAGAAAATTATAAAAGAATAGCAGGAGCTGTCATGACTCGTGCTCTTCTTTTTTGCTGGAATATTTTCCGTGGCTTGCATTCATGCGTTTTTTGAAAAAGGCCGAAAAGCCCGGGATGATATTCAGAATTTGGGCCTCGGAAATCCACGGTGGCAGGTCCTGCAGGAAACCTTGGGATTCAGAACGGCCTCCCGGTCGGATTTAAAGGCAAAATATTTTCGGTTGATCTGTATGCACATCCGGATCATCCTGCGTGCAATCAATTTTTCCGTTTTTTCATCACTGGCAAAGTCCATGCGTTTGGGGAACACGTCCGGTTTTGTTGGCACATGGCAATATTCACAGGTCACACCCAGTTGCCTGGAAATTCTTTCCATGATCATATCCATCTGATTATCGCTCAATTTTTTTGGAAGTACCTTCAAATTACTTTTTTCAGGATCCTCCACAGGCGGTTTGGTTGCGGCAACACCAAGCCCGATCAGGGATATCAGCAGGCCAAGGGTAACTATTTTAGAGTTCAAATGCATCAGATGGGCAGTTTCAGGTTCCTTCCCCGAAGGGATATTATTTATCGCCAGGATGCGGGTTCCCCCGATGGCAGGTATAACACTGGATAGAAGGAACATTGTCCCCTTTATCATCCTTGTTAAAGGTGAAATATTTTTTGTTAACCTTAGCGGTCATGCGCATCATGTAGCGGGCTGTATTTTTTTCAGGCTTTTCATCACTCGCAAAATCAAGTTCGTGGATCGAAGTATCCTTGAACGGAACATGGCAGAAAGTACATTTAACACCCAGAGCGGCTTTAAATCCATCCATCACTTTGTCTAGGTCTTCATTGCTGATTTTCTTTGGCAGCACTTTGAGGTTTTTGTGATGCGGTTCATCATCTGGACTGGTGGCGGCAATTCCCAGTATCATAAAACAGACCAGCATTGCACCCACTGTGATTTTTTTTATATGCGGCATATAAACAGGATGGTTTTGATCCCTGAATCTACCAAAATCTTTTTATTTGAATTCAATATTTTTACCAGCGGCTGAATTGCAAAAACAAGTAATCAAAAAATCAACCCCCGGCCTGGTTGGTTTCCTGAACCCGAAAAGTTACCTTGTAAAAAAATTTGCTTATGCCATCTCCCATCCGCTGGGGCATATTAGGTTGCGGGCGCATCGCGAGAAAATTTGCAGCCGATCTCCGGTTGGTGGCAGACGCCGAATTAATTGCCGTTGGATCCAGAAGCCAGTCCGGTGCTGATGAATTTGCAAAGGAGTTCCAGGTAGCCCACCGTCATGACAGTTATGAAGCGCTTGCAGCCAACCCAAACGTGGATGTCATATACATATCATCCCCCCACGGGCTTCACCATGAACACACGCTGCTCTGCCTCAGCAGCGGCAAAGCCGTTCTTTGCGAAAAAGCATTTGCAATAAACTCCAGGCAGGCCAGGGAAATGGTGGAGACGGCCAGGAACAAAAGGGTGTTCCTCATGGAGGCTCTATGGACAAAATTCACTCCACATTTCAATACGGTGCAGCAGATGATCTGGGAGGGAAAGATCGGACAGGTAAGAAGCATGCTGGTGAACTTTGGCTTTGTCCCCCAGGCCCCGGTTCCCCGCCGTTTGTATGAGAAGATCCTTGGGGGCGGCACCTTGCTGGACATCGGAATTTATAATGTTTTTATGGCGCTGTCTGTCCTGGGCAGACCGGACCTGATTGAAGCTTCCATGACCCCGGCCCATACCGGAGTAGATGAGCAATGTGCGGTTCTTTTCAAATATGCTGACGGTGCCCTGGTGCAGCTCTTCTCCACTTTTTCTTCCAACCTGGCAACGGAGGCCGATATCAGCGGGGATAAGGCAAGGATCCGCCTTACGAACCGATTTTATGAACCTGGCACTACCATCGAGTTTTACCCCGGTCGCGTGGATAGCAGGCAGGTGATCGACTATCACCGGGAACCTGGCTTTGGTTATCAGTATGAAGCCCGGCATGTCTGTGACTGCCTGCGAATGCGCCTTACTGAAAGCCCGGTCATGAGCTTCCAGGACAGCCTCCTGCTCATGGAAACATTGGACAGGATAAGGGCGGCGGCAGGCATCCATTACGACGTGGATTAGGCAGCAGCAGGGTAACCTCACCTGCCCCTCGCCCGGGATTTATTCCCGTCTAATGTGGACACCCGGAAATTGTTTGGCATTTGCTCAACTTTTTTTGCCCCGTTTTTCCCCTAATTATTTTTTTCATTCTTTCTGCGGATTTTAGTCAAAGAAGTCCGTATTTGCGTTTTCTTTGCAGCATCTTATTTATGAAAAAACCTCGCAAAGCTGCCTTAGGCTTTATCTTCGTCACGATACTGGTAGATGTGATCGGGTGGGGTCTGGTTATACCTGTTATGCCTCCCCTGATATCAGGCATGAAACATGTCCCGGTGAACCAGGCAAGCCCGGCGGGTGGGAATCTATTAACCGTCTATGCCGCGATGCAATTTCTATTTGCCCCCTTCCTTGGCAACCTGAGTGACCGGTACGGACGGCGACCTGTCCTCCTATTTTCCCTCTTCGGATTTGGAGTGGATTATTTATTCTTGGGGTTTGCACCCAGTTACGGATGGCTTTTCGTGGGACGTATAGTGGCGGGGATCACCGGGGCGAGTTTCACAACGGCCACGGCCTATATTGCAGATATCAGTACGCCGGAAAACAGGGCAAAAAATTTTGGAATGATCGGTGCAGCATTCGGGCTGGGATTTATCGCTGGTCCTGGTATTGGAGGCCTGTTGAGTGGTTTTGGTCTCCGTGCTCCCTTTTTTGCGGCAGCGATTCTGACCCTGCTCAACTGCCTCTACGGTTATTTTATTCTCCCTGAATCCCTGAGCAAGGAACAACGCAGGCCATTTGAATGGAAAAGGGCCAATCCGGTGGGTTCCCTTAAACACTTGAAAAAATTTCCCGCCATTGAAGGATTGATATTCTCCCTGGTGCTGGTGTACCTGGCTGCCCATGCTGTGCAAAGCAACTGGAATTATTTCACCATTTACCGGTTTGGCTGGAATGGTAAGATGGTTGGCCTTTCCCTGACCGTTGTGGGATTGCTTGTGGCGCTGGTGCAGGCAGGACTTATCAGGATCACTGCTCCTAAAATCGGCAATGAAAGAAGCGTATACATTGGACTGGGACTTTACGCCATCGGGTTATTCCTGTTTGCCTTTGCCACGCAGGGCTGGATGATGTTTGTTTTTCTCGTGCCCTATTGCATGGGCGGAATCGCCGGTCCTTCTCTCCAGGCCATTATGGCCGGACATGTTCCGATTAATGAGCAGGGCGAATTGCAGGGAGCCCTAAC
>Ga0318562_10000117_pt1 | contig 35941 bp, 29 predicted proteins | sample GRESIP066b5f18_FD_203688 | JGI IMG/M metagenome (GOLD analysis project Ga0318562, IMG submission 203688) | Tropical soil microbial communities from Luquillo Experimental Forest, Puerto Rico - GRE.SIPMG.066b5f18 | ecosystem: Environmental > Terrestrial > Soil > Tropical forest > Bulk soil... | reverse complement strand
TTACTGAGCTCAGAAGACTAAAGCAACTTGAGGAAGAGAATAGCAAGCTGAAGAAAATTGTAGCCGATCTGAGTTTGGATAAACAGATGTTGCAGGATGTCTTAAAAAAAAAGCTTTGAGAACTTCGATTCATTTTCAGGATGAACAAGTACGGCTTTCCATTTCATTCATTGCCGGATTACACTTTTCAGTGAGAGTGGAACTAAAAATTTTAGATACCCAATTCGATACCCGTCTTCATAATAATATGTAAATCAATATTATAAGCGGAGAGAGAGGGATTCGAACCCCCGTTACACTAGTAAGGCGTAAAACTGATTTCGAGTCAGTCCCATTCAACCGCTCTGGCATCTCTCCGTGCTATATGATACCAAATCCTTTGACAATTAGAGGCTCATCTTTGGTGCTCCTGTGGGTACTGGGTACCATGCAAATATATTCATTCGTTTCGATCATCACTATTTGGCGTTAAATATCCCAGAGTTCTGATAGGCATGGATAAGTTTCCATATTGCCAAACCTGGCGTTATGATGTTAAGAGAGATTACTCAAACCTTCATTGGAGATTCTTCGCGTTCGGACTGAAATAGAATTCCTGGTAACCATTTCGTAGAGATTTTTTATCTGCTGTTGAAAATAGATCCTGATGTGGTAAAATCCAAATAATTGATGTAGTCGGTTTACATCACTGGCCAGCCAAGATGATTGGGAAGATTATCTTTTTCTATTGGCACCGCTATTGGAGGGCGCCGGGCGGGGCGCTGCTCTTTGCTGGTTAAAATTATTCGTACGCATATTTCCCCTGTCACGCATCTGGCTCTCCCGGTTCAGAGTGCCTATCGACGGGTTGTCTTTTTGAACAGGTTTCCAGTTTTTTGTCTGGTTGTCACGCTGGTTCCAACTTCCCTGCTTGTCCTTTTGAAAAACATTGCCGCTTCGGTCGACAAACACATTGTTGGTTTCCTTGCTCGGGCGTTGCTGGAAACTGGGTTTGTTTGCAGGCAGGCGGTTGTTGTTTCCCGGGGTGTTGCCTCCAACTGCAGGCCTGACTGCAGGTGCACCAGGACTTGTACCTGGTCCCGGTGCAGATTTTGTCCAGGGTCGGTTATTGTAGGTATTTCCCGGTCTGTTGGTGATGGTTGTAACTCCTTTATGGTTTCTATAAATATTGTTACGGTTATTGTTGATCGTAATATTGTTATTGATGGTGACATTGCCCCGGTAGGGTCGGGGACCCCCCTGGCCATAATAACCTCCTCCATAATATGGCCGGTATGGTGGTCTGTACATGGGCGGGCCGAACCATCCGCCATATCCGTACGAGGCGCCAAAGTGGAAACCGACGTACATGAATCCCGTGTTATATCCATAACCCATACTCCAGCCTGTCCAGGGATTGTAACTAAAACTAAAACCCCAGGTTACCGGCCGGGGATAATAAATTGACCCGTGCCAGGGGCTGTAGTAGAAACCAGTTCCGTATATGATTGTCGGCCCGTAAATATAACAACCCATATACCCAGGCGTATAGCCCACGTATACATACTGCGGTGTTGTTTCATAGATATACACGTATTTGGTGTTGTAAGCGGAACTGTTGGCAGGAATGTTATCAACGTCCTTAGGTCTGGCATTGGCTACCTCCCAGGGACCATTTGGCCCATTGCTGATAAACCAGATGCCATTTTCCAGGGCGAAGTAACTACCGCTGGCATCCTGCATGACCGTTACATTTGAATTTTCAGCCAGCTTCAGAGACGTACCCTCAATGCTTTTGAACCGGGGGGATCCGTCATAGCTAACCGTTAGGCTAGCTGTCATACGGTCGACTTTGGCCGTCTGCGGAATCTCCGCTTCAATTTTGGCCTCCTGGGCGGCAGGAGTACCAGCCACACTGCTTAGAACATCATCCTTGTCGGAACCTTCTGGAATCTTGGCGAAATCCGGAGGCAGTTGATCCGCGGGGATGTATGTCCACGGCCCTTCTACAGATGATGCAGCGTACCACCTGCCGGATAACAGCGTATATGTTTTCTGACTATTGATGTCTTTGAATAACTCGTCTGACGTATTGGACGCATAGAGCAGGGAGGTGCCTTGAACGTTGCTGTAATTTGGTTCACCTTTGGTCTGCAAGAGCTCAGCAGGCTCGGTGCTTACCAGGATGTCTGTAGCTTCCGGTTTTTCCGTCGGTTCTTTTCCCCCGTTGTTCTCTTTCTCCTGCTTTTTCACCTGTTCATTGACGGCCGTCAATTTTTTGGATAATTGGTTGTTGGGGGTCCAACCATCCTTAATTGCCGCAGATTTATACCATATGCCACCAGTATACATGTTCCATTGACTGCCTTCCTTGAAAATGAGCGATGGAGTGTTCACGACCCGGTCAGCATCCAGATCCTTATCTCTCTGCACTTTGGGTTCACCATCTAATATGATGAGGGTGGTCGGTCTGTTCCGGTAATAAATCTTCGGCGGATCATTTCTGTACTGGACGGCATCCTTGTTTGTATTGTCATTTTTAATGGTTGCCACCAGGGCGTCAAGAGAAATTTGCATGTCCCACTGCGGAACTGCGGCTTCCACTTCGCCCAGGAGTCTGTCCAACTGCGCCTGGTCTTCTACACCGGGAAATTTGGCACTGGTGATCTTCACTGAATCCACTTCGGCTATCCTGTTGTCCTTATCGGTAGATATGGTTGCTTCGTAGAAAACGGCTCCAAAAACAGGTTCGGCATCCTTGTTCTTGCGGATCGACAGGGCCGATCTGCCGGTAATCTTATTGCCGGTAAGATTTTCGGGCTGGGGTTGATATACTGTTATGATTTCGCCTGTGGAGGCGATTATTTCTTTCGGATAGCTGATATTGGAAACCTGGCCGTTAACCGGAAGGCCTGACAGGAAACTAAGCCCGATTGATAATAGGAAATACCCTTTGTGATGTTTCATAAAACGATTTTTTAGGATAATCATGGTTGTCAGTTGCTTGGAAAAATTATGGGATGCTGGGAGCTGCCTTTGCAATCGCTTTTCCTGGCTGATCAGGATAACCAGGCGGAGCCTATATCCACGATTTCCAAGCTTGAAGGGGGTACCGGATAGGGGGTGTATTCGGCAGCCAGGCCAAACAGGGTGAATTTCTTTAAAGTTGTGGGCTCAGGTTTTCAATCCTGTTTGACATTTAGGGAATGTAAATGGCGTCATTTGTACCTGAAAAGTTAGATTTTTTGCCCCGAATTATACAAAAAATCAGCTGGTGGTTTTGTTGAGGTATTTTTCCGGGTGTCAAACAGAAATATCAGCTTACTTGAATCCGGCGTTCCGCCGGCCGCCAGCGTTTACACCCGGGAGCTATGAGGGCAATAGAGAGAATCGCCAGCTTGCTGACCAATACTTGTCTTCCGCTCAGGCCCCAAAAAAAACCATTCTGTTTATTTTTTTGTATTTTTGAATGCATTTTAACCCCTTCAGCTTTCAATCCTTCACCCGGATCAAAATAATGCAGATGATTTAAGAGTCAGTTTTCGACAGTTGCCATCTTAATATAACAGGTGGTTCCATAAGAAAGAACCGTATCGACCATTCAAACGCAGCTGTGCTCTTCCTGATTAGTTAGCTTCATATTCTCCATTTATTCCCTAGACCGTAAGAGTCCTTACTCATAAAGCCGTACACTGCACAAAAAGGATATTCCCCCTTTCCTGAAGCCGCCTCAGGCAATAAGCCGGATCCGCGAGCTACATATATTAATTCTACTTCTTGCAAAGCTGCCAGCCGTAACCATGGGGATCGCGTCATTTATTTACTATTAAATCAATTCCTCATGCTGCAATTCATCATCAACCTCATCGCTGGAGTAGCCGGCGGCAACGCTTTAGGGTCTCTGTTAAAACAATTTAGTCTTGGACCGGCGCTTAATTCGATAGTTGGACTCATTGGGGGAGGTCTGAGCAGTCAGTTGCTTGGCCCTATTATCAATCCGGGCGGGCATTTAGATGTGGGGAGCCTGCTTAGTGGCATCCTTTCTTCCGGGGCAGGAGGAGCCATCCTGACGGCCATCGTTGGATTGATCAAAGGAAAAATAGCATAAAAATAGCTGCCTCCAGCAAACACCTGGCGTATTCATGCATTTAGTTTCTTCGGGTTGCCAGATTCAAGATATCTGTCTTCAGAAGAAAACGCAAATGCATTATTAATAACCCATCAAACTTTATCTCTATGGCATTCAACTTACTTGATTCTGTGAAAGGCTTGATTAGCCCTGATCTTATCAGCAAAGCAGCTTCTACCCTGGGCGAAACTGAAGCGGGGGTTTCAAAAGCCGTATCAGGGGTTGTTCCAAGCATCCTCGGAAGCATCATTTCAAAGGGGACATCGGATATCGGCGGAGCAGGATCCGTCCTGAGTCTGGCAAAGAATGTAGCTGATAGCGGAGTGCTGGGCAACCTGGCTGGCCTCTTGGGCAGCGGGGCCAGTACGGCTGCAGGAGGAATTAACATGCTAAAGACGTTTCTGGGTGATAAACTCGGGAGTGTGGTCAGCTCCATCTCCAATTTTGCCGGTATAAAAGAATCCTCTGCATCTTCACTGATGAGCATGGTTGCGCCAGCAGCACTGGGAGTCCTGGGCAAGCATGTGACAGAGAACGACATGACTCCCAGTAGCCTGTCAAATATGTTGTCCAGCCAGAAATCCTCCATTCTTGGTGCCATTCCTGGGGGTTTGAGTTCCCTGGCGAGCACCATTGGCCTCGGCTCCATCGGGAGCGCTGCTTCCTCCGCCGCCGCGGGAATCAGGCGTGAGGCAGGTTCGGCTATTCGGTCAGTCGAGGCCGCAGCCACAACCGTCGAAAGGAAAAGAAACTGGTGGGGCCCTCTGCTATTCGCTTTGCTGGCCATTTTTCTGCTGATCGTGCTTTTCAGGAGGTGCGGGAGCGAATCCACCAGCTCAACGACGCCTATGGATACAGCTGTCGCGGCACCAGTCACAGCTCCTTCCGCGCCTGTTTCTATCAAGGTCAAATTACCTGACGGCTCCGAACTTGACGCCTATAAAGGAGGAATTGAAGACATGCTCGTGACCTACCTGAATTCGACAAATTCTGCTGACAGCATTAATCACAACCGCTGGTTCGACTTTGATAACCTTAATTTCAAAACAAACAGCGCTGAGATTACTGATGAAAGTATGAGACAGGTTCAAAATATCGCGGCCATCCTGAAAGCGTTTCCGAAAGTAAAAATCAAGATTGGCGGCTATACAGATAAGACAGGCACAGAAGACGCCAATATGAAGCTGTCCCAAAGCCGGGCCGATGCCCTAGTTGCTGCTTTAAAGAGTGCTGGTGCCTCCGAGGGCCAGTTGGTTGGCGCAGAAGGCTATGGGTCTAAGTTTGCCACCGCGGCAGCTGATGCACCAGACGAAGAAAGAAAGAAAGACCGGAGAATATCGGTGAGTGTAAGAGAAAAATAGTTTCCATAGCCCTGGGCCCGTTTTTATTCCGTATCCTTCATCATAGCGCATGAATTATCCGGGAAATGGGAAAAAGGAAAAGAAATTGATAAATAAATAAGGCGGTAAGTGTAAAACGATACTTTGTTTGAATATTGCCCCGCCCCCGAAAAAATACGGACCCTGAGATCGGCTAGACATTTCTAAATAATAACACCCTGGAATGAAAAAAATAATCTATTGCTTTTTGACCTTGCTGCTATTGCTATGTGTTTGGGCTCCTTACGCCCAGACCCCCAGCTCGTCCACATCTGGCAGTGACAAAACCGCCACAAAATCCAAAAAAGGAAATTCCGAAAAAGAAACAACTGCTAAAAGCGATATGGAAAATAGTAAGAAAGAAAAGGATATGAGCAACAAAAAGGATAAAGACATGGATGACAGCAAGACAAAGAACAAGGAGACGGCGAAGGACAAAGATGCTGCTAAATCAAAAGACAAAAGCGTAACTAAACCAGCGGACAAAACGGGGGAAACTTCTGGTAAAACCGGGTCTGAAAAAACAAAAACAACATCCTCTGCCAAAGTTTCTTCCAATAAACCTGTCAGTCCCTCTGGTAATCGACCAGCACCCTCGCAGACCCGGCCAGCCGCCCCCAAGTCCGCCTCGGGCGCTGCCCCCAAATCCGTGACCCAGCCAGTAACTAAATCTGGAAACATGGTTGTTGGCACTGACGCAAAAGGCAGAAAGATCTATGAAGGGCCTAAGGGCGGAAGCTATACTCTTTCATCCAGCGGAAACAAGGAGTATATAAAGAATTAAGCCCCTGAACGATTGCCTCTGGTTTCGCAAATCAGAAAATGTGGCCTGAACTATCGGGCCTGTAATCAAAATTTTAACCCAATTAAAAGTGATTTTTATGAAAAAAGTTAGCATTCGTCTGTTGCTGGTCGCATTCCTGGTACCATTTATTTTCGGGAGCTGTGGCAGTTCCAGTGTATTAAGTTCAGGCTCTTCCCTGATGTCGGCCATGGCATCAAATCCGAGCTTGTCTACCATGACAAACCTGTTAAAAACGCCAGGCCTGAGTAATCTGTTGGGCAAGGCCATCAAGGAACCCTTCACACTTCTTGCACCGACCAACAATGCGTTCAGTTCGATGGGGTCTGAGGCTGTAGCCAATTTAACAAAGCCGGAAAATACGGGTAAGCTGGCTGATATGCTAAAGAACTACATCGTTCCGGGAAAGATGGATGCGTCAGCCCTTACTAAAGGAGGTGTAAGCTCAGCGTCAGGCAATCCGCTAAACCTGAACGGGGTAAATCTTGGAAGCCTCATTTCGGGCGGAAAGAATACCAACATCATTCCGATAGACAAATTGCTTCAGTAAATCCAGCCACGGTCATATCTGACCGCACCGGCTCCTTTCTATCAACCTGCCTGCTGACAGGTAACCCGGTCATTTCGAATGCCAAATGACCGGCCATCAGGCATTTATTGTTAATTAGCCAAATCTAAACGCTATTTTGCTCTTCAGAATTTGAATGCTTCTGCTTATTTTGTAATTTTATCAGGCAATTCTGACTTCATGCTTATTGAGCCCAACCGAAGACTTTTTCCGTTTCAACCCCTGGCCCCCGCCTCCGATTCCATTTCCTTTTGTATTGTCCTGTTCACTTTCCTGGTCTTCCTGAATGTCAGTTCCCTGGCCCAGGATAAGCCCAAGCCAAAGAAGGATAGTGCCAGCTTTGGCATTCAGGCCGGGTTATCATTTTCTCATTTTAACGTAATGCATGTTCCCAGCTACTACCCGGGCGGACAGAACATAGTCGGATTCAGGGGCGGGGTAAATGGAGATTTTCCGTTAACCAGGCATATATCGCTTCGTCCGGAAATCCTTTTTACACAGAAGGGCTATAAGGTTCACGATGTGGAGGATTCGATCTATCTGAGAACCAGACTTTCCTATCTGAAATTCCCGGTGAACGTAGTATTTAAACTGCTGGCACTGGATCACGGCACTGTTGCGAAGGATTTTCTCAAATTTGGGGTAGGACCCTATTTCGCCTATGCCATCCACGGCACGTATACTGCTGAATCGGTTTCGTCATCCGTAAAGTTCAGCAATCATCAGGTTTCAGCTACTCCCGCCAGTTATGGGGCCTATTATAAAAGGTATGACGCCGGTGTGAACTATTTCCTGGAATTCAACCTCGGGAAATTTTATTCCCAGGTAGGCGCTGCCATGGGGATGACGAACATTAAACCTACCATGGAAAACGCCCCGACACCTCATCAGTCCGTTTACAGAAATTCCTGTTTCAACCTCTCTTACGGCTGGCGGTTATAGCCATATGGCCAAATTTTATGATTATCCAGTGGAGGATTTGTCATATTACTAAAAAAAATCATTCAAAATAGCAGTTTAGCAAGAAATTTGATAGGTATGGTAGTCCAGACCCTTCCCGGCAATCTGGGTGATCTGATTCCAATATTAATTAATACTATATGAAAAAGAAGATTCTTCTCGCCCTTTTCCTTGGCCTGTTTTTGATAACAAAAGCCCAACTGAAAGCAAAAACGCAGTGCGCCACCTTTGTGGTAGATATCCTGAACGGAACAGTTAACAACATCAAACCTACCATCACGATACCTGAACTCAAGGAACAGCTTCCCTGTTTCACAAGTTCCGAAGATGAATCCCCGAGTTCAAAGTGTGGTGGCGGAGTATTTTACAAGGACAGGGATGTGTATTTCTATACCCAACGGGATTATGTAGAAATAAGGGAAAAATTTAAGGGTCAGTTGAGTATTCCATTGATGGGGGCAAGTCGCAATAATCTGTTCAAATGGCTTGGAAACCCCAAAATAAAGGATGCCAGCTGGGACGCCTTTCAAATGGCGTATGGCACCCTGGTATTGCACTACAATTCTGCCAGTAAAGTTGTCCTCATCCAATTCAGCACAAAAGGAACAGACGAACTGAGTCTTTGCGAATAAAAAAGTTTTTTCTTGTTTATTTTTCTTTGGAAATACCCAGCCCGTGGCTTGCCAGCTGCTGCGCTGTTGACCTGTAATCATAATGCCTTATTCCCCTGATACCAAGGGTTTCGGCTACCTGCACGAACATAGGTCGGTCTTCTATATAGAGCACCTGGTTTGGGTGTACCTGTGCAGTATTCAATGCCACCTCCCAGATGTCAGCATCCGGCTTTCTGAAGTGGACAAAGCAGGAGGAAATAAAAAAGTCAACAAATTCGTTGAGTTTGAACTGTTTGATACGATACTCAGTCAGCTCCCGTCCTTCATTGCTAACCACGGCTACCTTTAAATGGTGCTGCTTTTTCAAAGACCTCACCAATTTGATCATTTCCGGAAACGGTTTAGACTGTTCAAACATAAATTGTCTGAATTGGTCTTTTGAGAAATGCCTTTTCTCATAAAATACAACCCGGGAAAGGTACTCATCAAGCGAAATTTTCCCCACTTCATAGGTATCAAACGTCAGATGGTGCCTTTCTTCCGTTTCGATAGGGTCAAGTGTAAAAACCTTAATTGCTTTTTTCCTGGCTGCCCTATCCCAGCCATTGGTCAGCAGTACCCCCCCGATGTCTAAAAATAAAGTGGTGATGGATGATTTCTTTTTCATGCGGGCAAATCAGTTTGTTTGTGTCTATTGAATCCAATAATCTTCAGGCTATTGAAATTCTCTTTTCAAGGTAGACATCCTGTATGGCATTCAGGAGGCTAATCCCTTCTTTGAAGGGCCTCTGGAAGGACTTTCTTCCGGAAATCAATCCCATGCCGCCAGCCCTTTTATTGATGATGGCTGTACGTACTGCCTCCATCAGGTCATTGCTACCTTCTGAAGCACCTCCTGAATTGATCAGCCCGGCCCGTCCCATATAGCAGTTGATCACCTGGTAACGGCACAGGTCAACCGGATGATCGGTAGTAAGCTGACTGTATATCCGCTCGTCCAGCTTGCCATAGCTGGAACCTCCCATATTCAACATCTTATACCCGCCATTGTTTTCAGGAAGTTTTTGCTTAATGATATCAGCCTGGATGGTGACCCCCAGGTGATTGGCCTGGCCAGTTAGATCAGCGGCCGTGTGATAATCTACCCCGTCCTTTTTGAAAGCATTATTGCGCATATAGCACCAGAGGATAGTGGCCATACCCAGCCGGTGGGCTTCCTCAAAGGCATAAGCCACTCCTGTAATCTGCCTGTCGGATTCGGCGGACCCAAAATAAACGGTGGCCCCGACAGCAGCAGCGCCCATATTCCATGCATCCTGTACCTTTCCAAACATGATCTCGTCATATTTGTTAGGGTAGGTCAGGAGTTCATTGTGGTTTATTTTAACAATAAAGGGAATTCTGTGGGCGTATTTTCTTGCCGCCATGGCCAGAACGCCAAAGCTTGAAGCAACCCCGTTGCATCCACCTTCGATCGCCAGGCGAATAATATTGACCGGGTCAAAATACATGGGGTTGGGGGCAAAGGAGGCACCGGCACTGTGTTCAACCCCCTGGTCGACCGGCAGAATAGAAAGATAACCCGTGTTTGCCAGCCTCCCGGTTTGAAACAAGCATTGAATATTTCTAAGCGTCTGGATATTTCTGTTGGTCCCGTTAAATACGGTATCAACAAAATCAGGAGAAGGAAGCAGCAATCTGTCTTTAGTAACCGTTGAGCAGGTATGTGTTAGCAGATGTTCATTCTCTTTCCCGATCAGTTCAAGGATTTGATCGTAGGTCATATGATTGAATTGAAATTGAATATCAACCCCTGGATGACATAAATTTACTGATAAACCATTAGAATGAACCAGGGTCCCTTCAAAATTACCCTTCCGGGAACAATAACGTTAATAAAACAATTCGGGTAGGGATTTTTAGTAAGTTCGCCAGCATTTTAACGAAATCTCTATGCGTATCACACTAGTTGTTTTCTTTTTATCCTTTAGCGCGGCCTCCCTGGCCCAGGATGCCGACTGGAATGATTACCGTAGAAAGAATGAGAGCTTTTCCAGGATATATGACAAGTCCATTCGCGCTGACCTTGCCTCGTTTACTATTGGCGGAATTGAGGAAAGCCTTGGCCAGACACCTCTGAAAAGACTTCCAGTCGCTCAGTTTGGAAGAGATTATATAACATTTGACAGCAATAGGATTCACATAACCATTCGCTCGTCGCCGTTTGTACCTTCCAAACACAAACTCTCCTATGAGGCCAAACACCTCGTAAAAATCGATAACAAGCCATATTATGGCAATTATGGCATGGTCCCGACTACCATGATTGCAAGCGTATTGGTCATCCTGGATAAGGATACGGTGTCCTTTCCTTCCGGGGCTTTCGCAGACCTGTACCATCCAGGGTTCACCTACAATGATGCAGCAGGTAATATTTCCTCGCAGGATGCCGTCTATATTTCAGCTGATAAGAGAACCCTGTATGTTTACATGCTTAACAGAGACGATTCCGGGAGTTACGAAATTACATGGGTTATTCAGGATAAAAAGTACCTGCGCCGGGTCCTGGACTATGGGTTCTCGAAATGAAAAACCTTCCTTCCAAAAATTCCGCCCACTCGCCGGAGACATCTGCATGTTCCTATTTTCTCAGAACAAAAATTGGCCTTACCTTGAAAAAAATAATTGAACGATGAGAATGAAAATCGCATCGAGACATCTGTCATTTGCAGATTCGGATTTGACGCGTCGAAATTCGTGGTTCCGCTCCCGGTCGCTTTGCCGGCTGATCGCAGGTCTTGGATTAATTATTTTTCAATCGTCGCCCACCCTTCGAGCGCAGGAACCTCTGCATCTCACGATTGAACAAGCCTATCAGTTGGCCAAAACAAACTACCCTTTAATCAGGCAGCAGGACCTGATCAGGAAAACCAGGGACTATTCGGTCGAAAATGCAGCTAAAGGCTATTTGCCTGCCCTGTATTTTTCCGGTCAGGCGACCTATCAGTCGGCCGTAACTGATTTTCCGTCCAAAATTTCTATTCCCGGTTTTGGACTTCCGGCATTCAGTAAGGACCAGTACAAGATTTATGGTGAGGTGGATCAGGTTGTCTACGACGGAGGGCAAATCCACAATCAAAAAGAAACCGCAGTCGCAAATGAATCCATTCAGCAGAAGAGTCTTCAGGTTGACCTGTATAGCCTTTATGACCGCATCAATCAGTTATTTTTCGGTGTTTTACTCATGGAAGAGCAGCTGCGGCAAAACGAACTCCTCAAGAAAGACCTGCAGGATGGAATTGACAAAGCAAAAGCCCAGGTAGCTAACGGGACCGCCTACCGGAGTAGTGTGGACGAGCTTCAGGCCCAGTTATTGCAAGCTGAACAGAGCAGGGTGGAAGAGGAGGCTAACCGCAAGGCTTTCCTGCAGATGCTTGGTCAGTTTGTTAATCATACTTTTGACGAAAACATCATCCTGGAAAAACCCGCTTCTCCCGCCATGGAAGACAGCATCCACCGGCCTGAACTCCAATTGTATGACTACCAGAAAAAGGCATACGATCTCCAGGACGAATCGCTGAACATTGCCTTACGACCCAAATTCAGTTTTTTTCTTCAGGGTGGCTATGCACGACCCGGTCTGAATTTTTTGAGTAACAATTTTGCCTTTTATTATATAGGCGGCCTGCGTATGAACTGGAATCTGGGAAGCTGGTATACCTTGAAGAATCAGCGTCTGATACTGGACCTGGACCGCAAGACTCTTGACGTCCAGAAGGAGACCTTCCTTTTTAACACCATACTTTCACAAAAACAGGAGAATACAGAAATAAGAAAATATAGTGATCTGATCAAAACAGATAACCAGATCATTGCCCTGCGGACCTCAGTCAAAAATGCGGCGAGTGCCCAGTTGGAAAACGGGGTCCTTGACGCCCACGAATATCTGTCCCATGTAAACGCCGAGGATGTTTCCCGTCGACTGCTGATCCTGCATCAGATGGAATTGTTGTTGGCGCAATACAATTATCAGTATATAACCGGAAATCATTAAAACTCAATTTATGCCTAGACGGATAGTCCTGCTCTTCAACCTGATGGCTCTGATAGGATCTGGTTGCAGCCTAAGTGATAAGAAATTTGACGCGGAAGGAAGTTTTGAGGCTGACGAGGTGATTGTTTCCTCCGAAATATCAGGAAAGATTCTTTCACTTAACCTGGAGGAAGGATCCAGCCTGAAAAAGGACAGCCTGGTCGCTGTCATCGACTCCATTCCACTCATATTGCAGAAACAGCAGGTAGAGGCGACGATTCAGTCTCTCCAGCAGAAAACCCTCGATGTAAAACCCCAGGTTAAGCTGATTGAGGACCAGATCGAAGCACAAAAAATTCAGCTCGCCAATCTGGTTTATGAAAGATCCAGAACCGAGCGGCTGGTGAAGGCCGATGCAGCAACGACCAAACAGCTGGATGATTATAATACCCAGATTGAAGTGCTCAGAAAGCAGATAGAAATGAATGAACAACAAATCAGGGTCCAAAAGAATAGTGTGGGAACTCAGAACAATTCGGTATTAAGTGAATATCGTCCGCTTAAAAGATCGGTAGCCCAGATAGAGGACCAGGTAAGAAGGGCCAGTGTGCTGAACCCGGTCAATGGCACTGTTTTATCCAAATATGCCATGGCGGGTGAAATAACGACTGCCGGAAAGGCCTTGTATAAAATTGCTGATCTTTCGGTTATTACCCTGAGGGCTTATATTACGGGTGTGCAGTTGTCCCAGGTGAAGCTAAATCAGCAGGTGAAGGTCTTTGCGGACGATGGGGCAAAAAATTACCGGCAATACGAGGGAATTATCAGCTATATATCCGACAAGGCTGAATTTACGCCCAAAACTATCCAGACCAAAGAGGAGCGGGCAAACCTGGTATATGCCATTAAAATTCATGTAAAGAATGATGGCTTTCTCAAGATCGGAATGTTTGGTGAGGTACAATTCAATTAGCCGTTATGCATGCTGTGGTTGTTGAAAATATTGTAAAGAACTATAAAATCAAAAAATCAGAAATAACAGCTCTCAAGGGGGTTTCCTTTGAAGTGAGCAGGGGGGAGATTTTCGGAATCATCGGTCCGGATGGTGCAGGCAAAACCTCCCTGTTTCGAATTCTGACCACCTTGTTACTGGCGGACAGCGGAAAAGCCCTGGTGGACGGATATGATGTGGTCAGGGATTTTAAAACTATCAGGGGCCTGGTCGGATATATGCCAGGAAGATTCTCCCTCTACCAGGACCTTTCCGTTAGTGAGAATCTGGAATTCTTTGCAACTATATTCAGCACATCGATTGAAGAAAACTACCACCTGGTCAAGGATATTTACCAGCAGATTGAACCCTTTAAAACCAGAAGGGCTGGGCAGTTGTCTGGGGGAATGAAGCAAAAGCTGGCCCTATGCTGTGCGTTGATTCATAAACCATCCGTCCTGTTCCTGGATGAACCCACTACAGGAGTCGATGCGGTTTCCAGGAAGGAATTCTGGGAAATGCTCTACCGCCTGAAAGCGCAAGGGATCACCATCCTGGTGTCAACGGCCTATATGGATGAGGCAAGTCTTTGTGACCGGGTCGCATTGATTCAAAAAGGAAATATCCTGTCCGTAGATTCCCCCGGTGGAATTATCTCGAGGTTCCCCAGTCCGTTGTGGGCAGTCAGGGCGACTGACATGTACAGGTTGATGCAGGACATCCGCAACCACCCGGCCACCCTGAGTTGTTATCCATTTGGCCAATATCATCACGTAGTGTTCAGAGATGGATATGAAGGTAGACAGGAACTGCAGGCCATTATTGAACATGGAAGATATCAGCAGGCAATGGTTGATACCATAAGGCCCAATATTGAGGACTGCTTCATGGCATTGATGAAAAATTAAAGCAGGTATTAATGGAAAAGGTAATTGTTGCACGACAGCTGACAAAACGTTTCGGAAATTTCACGGCGGTTGACCATATTTCGTTTGATGTGGCCAAAGGAGGAATATTTGGATTCCTGGGAGCCAATGGGGCGGGCAAAACCACTGCGATCAGGATGCTGTGCGGATTATCCCTGCCTACTTCCGGTTCGGCTACAGTCGCTGGTTACGATGTCTACCGGGAAAATGAAAAGATCAAAAGGAATATCGGATACATGAGCCAGAAATTTTCCCTGTACGAGGACCTTACCATCAGGGAGAATATTCGTTTTTATGCTGGAATTTATGGATTGACAGACATCCGAATCAAAGAAAAGACAGACCTCCTGCTTAAACAATTGCAGATGGAAGGACAAGAAAATAGCCTGGTTCGTTCCCTTCCCCTGGGATGGAAACAGAAGCTGGCCTTTTCCATAGCCATTGTGCACGATCCGGCCCTGGTATTCCTGGACGAGCCGACCGCCGGGGTAGATCCCATAACCCGCCGGGAATTCTGGAGCCTGATCTATGAAGCCTCATCAAGGGGAATCACCATATTTGTTACTACGCATTATATGGATGAGGCAGAATACTGTAACCGGGTGTCGATTATGGTGGATGGAAAAATCGAGGCATTGGAGTCACCCCTGCAGCTGATGAATGATTTCCGGGCAGCCTCCATGGATGAGGTTTTTTTGCAACTGGCCAGAAAAGCCACCCGGGTGGTAGAATAGATCTGCCCCGGAGCCTGCTGTAGCTATGGACGGTGAAAAAATGAAAGATGAGACAGTTTCTAATATTTGTCAAAAAGGAGTGGTTCCATATCTGGAGGGACAGACGCACCTTGTTCATCCTGATCTGGATGCCCGTGGCACAGATTGTATTGTATGGCTTCGCACTTACCAATGAGGTAAAAAACTCAAGGATTGCGGTGCTTGACCTTTCCAATGATCCTGCCTCCACCGCCTTGTCCCAGAGGATCGATGCAAGCAGATATTTTGAGGTAATCAGGTATCTGCATTCCTACAGGGAAATTGAAGAAACCTTCCGTCAGGGAAAGATCAGGCTGGCGGTGGTCCTTCCAAAAGGTTTCGGCGATGACCTGCTTCACTCCAATCACGCCCAGATTCAGCTGATTGCGGATGCTTCAGATCCAAACACAGCTAACACACTGACCAATTATGCGACAGCGATTATCAATGATTATCAGAAATCCCTGAACCAGGACCAGGAATTGCCATACCAGATCCGTGCCCAGGTAAGGATGTTGTACAATCCTGAACTAAAGGGGGCCTATAATTTTGTTCCAGGAGTAATGGCCCTGGTATTGATGCTGGTTTGTGCCATGATGACGTCTATTGCGATTGTTAGAGAAAAGGAGATGGGAACCATGGAAGTAATACTTGTGTCACCATTGAGACCCTTCAAAATCATTCTGGCCAAGACCATTCCATACCTGATCATATCGACCCTGAACATTGCCACCATCCTGTTACTTAGTGTATTTGTCCTGGATGTACCCATTACCGGGAGTCTCGTGTTGCTGATTGCCGAAAGCATTTTATTTACAATCACCTCCCTGTCTATCGGCCTGTTGATTTCCATCGGTGCCAAAACCCAACAGGCTGCCATGTTCACGTCCATGATGAGCCTTTTCCTGCCCACCTTGCTGTTTGCCGGATTTTTATTCCCCGTGGAGAATATGCCTCTTCCCCTGCAGATCATTTCCAATGTGGTGCCGGCGAAATGGTATTATATCATAGTCAAAGCGGTTATGATCAAAGGTCTGGGAATCATGTCCATTTGGAAGGAAACGCTGGTCCTGGTAGGGATGACTGTCGTATTGCTCATTTTTAGCATTTCAAGATTCAAAATCAGGCTTGGATGAGGACTTTGAAGTTTATATTACAGAAAGAACTGCGGCAGATATCGAGAGATCCGGCAATATTTTTTATCCTTTTCGTTATGCCCATGATTCAACTGATCATACTGCCGCTTGCCGCAGACTATGAGATCAAAAACATCAATCTGGGAGTAGTGGACCATGACCGTTCGGAGTATTCCAGAAAGATGATCAATAAGATTATCTCATCGGGATATTTCAGGCTGAAAGATTACAGCAACAGTTACCAGGGCTCTCTTCATTCCATAGAGCTGGACAAAGCTGATCTGGTGTTGGAGATCCCCGCTCAATTTGAAAGAAACCTGGTGAAGGAAAATAAAGCCACCCTGTTTATTGCAGTCAATGCGATCAATGGTGTCAAAGCCGGTTTGGGCGGAGCGTATATCCAGAACATTATAACGGATTATAACCAGGATATTCGTTCCCAGTGGATTCAGGTTCCGAGGTTTGACCCCCAGCCGACGATTGAAGTCACTTTTTCTGATTGGTATAACCCCACCATGAATTACCAGAATTTCATGGTGCCCGGAATTCTGGTCATGCTGGTTACGATGATCGGATCCTCATTTGCTTCAAACAATATCGTGCGGGAAAAGGAAATGGGAACGATAGAACAAATCAATGTAAGCCCGATCAGGAAAACGCAATTTATTGTTGGTAAACTGATTCCCTTCTGGATGCTGGCTCTGACCGTGCTGACTGTAGGTCTTATCATTGCCAGACTGGTGTACGGAATTGTGCCTCTTGGCCATTACCTGACGATCTATGCATTTGCGTCCATTTATTTGTTGGCAATCCTCGGACTGGGGCTGCTGTTGTCGACCTATGCCCATACCCAACAGCAATCCATGCTGGTTTCTTTTTTCATTACGATGGTTTTTAACCTGCTGAGCGGACTGTATACTCCCATTGAAAGCATGCCTGGGTGGGCGCAGCTTCTTACCCGTTTTAACCCGGTTTCGTATTTTATCGAGGTAATGAGGATGGTAGTCTTGAAAGGAAGCGGACTTGCCGACATAAAAAACAACATCCTGGCAGTACTGGGATTTGCCGTCTTTTTCAACAGTTGGGCCATAATCAATTACCGAAAAAGGTCGGGCTGATCCCATCCGGACGGCTTTGGTTTCCCTACTGGTTTTTGTTCGGATACTGGAAGTCAGTTGATTGCTCCTTTGTTTTGACAGGACGAACCTCAATTCTTGCGGTCCGGGTGTACTCAAATTCAGGGTTTCTCCGGGCAATGTCGACCGCTTCTTCCTCCGTATTGGCAAGGACATGGTAATACCCTACAATAACTTCATTTGATTCATTATAGGGGCCGTTGGTCCAACCTGATTCGGAACGGGAAACCATTTTCCCGCTCTTTACCAGGGGCTGGGCGGCTTTCAATTTTCCTTCTTTCATCAACTGGTCGATGTAATCCCGGCATGCTTTCAAAAATTCCTGGTTTTGTTCAGCTGAAAGATGGTCCAGGTGATTGATTCTGTTACGGATGAACAGCATGTATTCGTTAGCCATAATTGGAGATTTTAGAATTTGATTAACTGGATTGCTTCTCCCGAAATTTCCGGTATACCCGACAGCGCTAGTCTCCACATCTTAAACAGCCCGGTCGCCTTGTATATGACACTTGAATACCTCCAAACGGGACAATTCTGAAAAATTTTTTCACTGCCATCCGGAACGGATACCCGAAGAGAGCTTACAGCAGATTTTAACCATCCTTACTGCTCTTAAAATGGTCTGGACGCGGCTTAAACCGAATCATGATCTAAAAGTTGCGGGACGGAGCCAATCCGCTCCTTTAGCTTCCGTAAAGCCATTGACCTTTCTTCCTGAAACGATGTGTACAGAGCCTTTGCTTTGAGTTTTTCTGACTCATTCAGGGATTTGCTGAATCGCTGAAAACCCCTGATGGACGTACAGGCATCACAGTACCTGCCCAATAGTTCCGTCACTTCGTTTACTCCGGTTGGCTGGTACCCGTCGAGGATGGGTACTATAGCACTTTTATTGTATTGCAAAGTTTTCATGATCTTACGCAGGCGATGAAATTGTTCATATCGCATAACACCCCCAGTTGCAGCCATGATCTTTTTTCTCTCCTTGTTGAAGAATTTCCTGATAGTGTTTTTTCTCACGCTGGAAGGCAGGTCTTTGATCATGATTCTTTCTTCAAAGGCCATCACTATGGGGGAGGGCACGCGGGTCCTGAATTTTGCCGTTTCTTTTTCCAATTCCTCCCGGAGAAGCGCCTGGTAGCCTGCCGGGGATGATATCTCCCTAAAACTGAAATCTTCCAGGCGTTTGATCTGCAGCTGGAGATCCCTGATGACTCCTGCTGACTGATAAAGGTTTCTGAGTGCGGCGGGCAGTCTGGGCCGCCTGTTTCTGGATGAGGTTAGTTTCCTGAAAGCCTTCAGTTTTTTTATTTCTATTCTCATCCGGTGAATGTCATCCGCATTGAAGGAACTGGCCAGTTTCTCGAGCAACTTGCTAATCCTGTTAAACCTTTTCCTGATGGTTGATATCATCTTTCTTTTTTTCATAATCTCCTGGCAAAAGCTGAATATAATTTACCATAAAAATTTTAAACTCGGACAATTTTACTGCATGCTTCCTGAAAGCCTTGACCGGAAATGAAAAATCAGTATATTTAAGATACATCTTAGTATGCTCAAATAATTTACCTCCGCATAAAAACCCCCGCCCATGCGCCCGACAATTCCAGCTTGCATGTCATTATTCTTCCTTGGCCTTTTGGCCTGCACATCCTCTCAAAAACAAGCCCCGGGCCTGGGTCCGGATTCACTATTCAATGCCTTTCAATCAAGGTTTCTGGACAGTTTCTGGAGGGCAAACCCCGGTGAAGCGATTTCGGTAGGTTATGGAAAATACTACGAGAAACTGACAATCCCTGACAGCTCCTCTTTTGCACAGGCTTCAGTCTTTTCGTCCCGCTGGCTCGATTCCTTATACAGCTATGAGTACCCGAAACTTTCCAGTAACAACCAGATCAATTTCAGGATTATTGAAAACAGGCTGATGAGTGACAGATGGTATATTGATACCTTCAGGATCCGGGAATGGAACCCATCTTATTATAACCTTGGGCGTGAATGCTATAATATTCTAACCCAGCCTTATGCTCCCCTTGACAAGCGATTGAGAACTCTTTCCTCCCACCTGAGGCAGACAGACGACTATTTTCCTGCGGCCTTAAAAATAATCAATCGCCCTACGCGGGAGTACACGGAGCTCGCCATCCGCCAGAATGAGGGCAGTCTTGAAATTTTTCGATCGATGATCCCCGATTCGATCAAAGCTGCCTCCCTGACTGGCAACGAAAAAGACAGTCTTGAGCGCAGGCTGACCAGAGCAGGGGAGGAGACCCGGAAATATATCGAAACGCTTAGAAAGCTTCAAGCAGACAAGAACGCGGTATTCAGGGATTTTAGAATTGGAAAGGATTTGTTCAGCACGAAGTTCAAATATGATCTGGTCAGTGAATTCAGCCCCGAACAGATGTTTGCCATTGCGGATTCGGCCAAAAAAACCTGCCATAGGGAAATGTTCAGGCTGGCCGACTCTCTTTGGACAAAATATTATGAGGGCCAGGGCAAACCGGGGGATTCCCTCGTCCTGATTAAGGCCGTTCTTGACAAAATTGCCCAACAGCATGCCTCCCCCGGAAATGTAGTAAATGTTGCCTCCGGCCTGGTTCACCAGCTGGAAGAGTTTATCATCAGAAAGGATCTTTTTGATTATGACACCACTTACCCGTTGCATGTTCGCGTCATGCCCGCTTTCATGGCCGGGGTTACGCTGGCCAGTGCAAATTTTACGCCACCCTACCTGGCATCGGGGGTAACCTATTACAATATTGCGGATTTAAGCAAGATGCCTCCCGCTGCCGCCGAAAGCGAGCTTAGGGAATACAATAATTATTCATTACAGCTGCTCTCGATCCATGAAGCGATGCCCGGCCATTGCCTTCAGGGTGTATACAGCCAGAAGAGGTCGAATAATATAGTTAAATCGGTATTTAGGAACGGAGCCATGGTGGAAGGATGGGCAGTATACTGCGAGCAGATGATGGTGGACAACGGATGGGGCAATGGGTCAGCCGAAATGCGGCTGGTTCTGTATAAATGGCGACTGCGGGAGCTTGGAAACGTATTGGTGGACTATGGCCTTCAGTGCCTGGGTTGGTCCGCTGCGGATATCAGGAATCTGCTAAAGCGAGAAACGTTCCAGGAAGATGCACAGATCGAAGAGAAAATTCACCGGGCAGCTGTTTCCCAGGTTCAGCTATGTTCGTATTATACGGGACTTACCGAAATCCTGGCCCTACGGGAGGCCTACCGAATGAAGATGGGCAATAATTTCCGGTTGAAAGATTTTCATGAAAAATTTCTCGGCTATGGCAGTGCACCGGTCAGGTATATCCGGGAAATGATGTTGCAATAAAAACTCCACTAAATAACCTTGTTTGGTGCATCATAACTGAAGGAATCAGTGGCATCGCCCGATTGAGTCCCTCCTTTCGTATTAATGACCAAATATTCCCTTTTAGTGTTTTGCCTGACCATCCTGATCCGAAGCATCCCGGGAAGGTCTTCGGTTTAACTCAGCAGGATGACTCCGGCTTCGTGCCTTGAAGCCGGTCTCACGCAGAGTAATTCATTCGTTTTGGAATTTGCCTTGTCTTGAGCTCTGGCATCAACCCTGGCTGAGCCATTTCACGCAAAACAAATTGCCTATCTTGCGCCCCGAAATGCATCACCTGTTGTGATGCACCTTCCGGATTCCATGGATTTTTCTATGCCCAGGGCATAATAATTTCTTAACCTGATTATTGTATTTTTTTGAGTATATAGCTTTTTCTTAATGGCGTTTAAACCTTGCTGATGAAGAGATTATTCCTTGCTTTGTTCTGTGTGGCCATTTCCTTTGGCGGTTTTTCCCAATATGTGTTTGATACTACCGGAAACTGGTCGACCCATTTCCAGATAAGCGTCGTCGATCAGTGGCATGGGGTTTACCATTTCCCTTATGCTGGACCGGCGAGCCTGGACAGCAACAAGGAACACGCATTGTCGGTTACCTCCACCTTGTTTATGGGAAGAAAGCTTTGGAAAAATGCGGCCATTTATTTCAACCCGGAGATGACAGGCGGTTCTGGCCTTTCCCTCACCCATGGCGCAGCCGGATTTCCCAATGGGGAGATTTACCGGGTAGGGAACCCGGCCCCTACGCCCTTTGTGGCCAGGTTATATCTGCAACAGAGTTTTGCGGTCGGACAGAGTGTTGACGAAGCGGTGGAAGATGATGTGAACCAGGTCAAAGGGACCGCCCCCTCCTCACGCATTACCATTAACCTGGGCAAATTCTGCCTCGCTGATTTTTTTGACGATAATACGTACAATCACGATGCCCGCAGCCAGTTCCTGAACTGGTCCCTCATGCAGCAGGGTGCCTGGGATTTCCCCGCGGATACGAGAGGGTATACTTCGGGGATTGAGGTGGAACTTGTAAAACCTACCTGGGCTATACGATATGCGTTCGTTCAGGTTCCCACAATCGCAAACGGCCTTGAAATGGATTGGAACTTACTCAAGTATAACGGCCAAACTGCAGAATTTGAGAAGAAATTCCTTGTATCGAATAAACCAGGCGCGGTCCGGTTTACAGCGTTCATGAACATGACCAGAGCGCCTGAGTACAGCGATGCAGTGGAGAAGATAAAGAGGGGGGATTCATCACTGATTCCGGTTTTGAATGGCAGTGAGCAGGGTCCTGATATTTCCAGCATTAAATATGGGTTTGCCATTAATGCAGAGCAGGATTTGGGCAGAGATGTCGGGGCCTTCCTGCGGATCGGATGGAATGACGGTCATACTGCTTCCTGGGCATTTACGGATATCGACCGGAGCTTTCAACTGGGAGTCAATGCTAAGGGAAAGTTATGGAATAGATCACTCGATAATTTCGGGCTGGCTTATGCAAATAACGCCATTTCAAAGGGTCACCAGGACTACCTGAAGGCCGGGGGATGGAGCTTTATAATCGGGGATGGATACCTGACTTATGGTCATGAGCAGATTTTTGAAGCCTTTTATCGTGCAAGCCTGATCAGATTCCTTTCCCTTGGACTCGACTACCAGCTGATATTCAATCCTGGTTACAATAAGGACCGTAAAGGTCCTATAAGCGTTCCCAGTATCCGCGTGCATGTTGAACTTTAAATTCCTGTTCCTGCTGTCTGTTCTCAGGGCACGATAATGGACTTGGTCTGCGTCGTGTGTGCACTGAAATATCCCAGCGCACCTCCGGAAAGATTTGTATTGGGATTGGCAGGAGTAACAGATTGAAAACCGGCTCCTGAAACCGACAGTAAAGTGTTCAGATAATCGTAGGTTGTCGAATCGATGCAATACATTCCCAGGTTAAGGCTGTCCTTAGGATACAGGTGGGAATGGGTGCTGTCATCAAACAACGGCTCATGAATATACCTTCCGTCGGAAAACTGGTCGTTAAAAATGAAAATCTTGTTGAGGGCGTGACCATTTACTGTTTCTGTAAACCGGTAATAGTTCCGGACCCCTGCCGGATCCTGGAAATACGGGATAGCCTCTATGATCGTACTGCCCCCGCCCCGGTTGTTATCATAAAAAAACCCTACTGAATCCAGAGGTACCGGCTTTGGCATAGTTGAATTGGCAATGTATTTATTTCCTCCAGAGGTGACACTTAACGTATAGAGAAGCCCGGGACTGCCCTTCCAGAATGGATGTGACACGTATTGCCCCGGACTAGTTTCTTCCAGCGAATCGCGGAGGCCGTTTTCATTGGTAATAATAACCTGGGCGCCCGAGACCGGGGGAAAATTATTTGAATCACTGAAATTTACCGTTTGGGTAATGGTAACCTGGTATGGCCCGGGGCTATTAGTGACTTCTCCCACTATGACGATCTGTGGCGTTGCATTGTGAATATCCACATTGATCACTTTTTTGCAGGAAAGGGTCAGCAGCAAAACTAGTGAAAGGTATCTTACCCGTACAGCTCGCATAAATCAGAATTTAAAATTATAGGTGACGGATGGCACAATTTTGAAAAGGGTATACTGGACCGCCTGTGTCTTGTTCGGATCATTTGGGTCAGTTTGGAACACAATGCTGTAAGCATTGGCACGATCATACACATTATAGATGGAAAATGTCCAGCTGCTTTCGAATTTTTTTGTCTTTTTTGCCTGCAGCGTGGCCGAAACATCCATGCGATGATACGGGGGCATCCGGTATCCATTTCGCTGGGTGTAGTAATAGACTACCCTTCCGTCAACAGTATATTTTCCATTGGGGAAGGTTACGGCGTTCCCGGTATAATAAATCCAGGTAGCGGAAAAAGTCCATTTGCGGCCCGCCTGGAATATGCCTACCAGAGATACATCATTTGTTATGTCCTGCCGGGCTGGATACCAGTTGTCATTATTGATTCCATTGATTTTGAGTTCTGTTTTGGCAAGAGTGTAGGAAACCCAGCCGGTAAACTTCCCGGTTCTTTTTTTGAAGTAAACCTCCCATCCATAGGCGCGCCCCTGCCCGAAGAGGAGTTCTGATTCCACATTTTCATTGGCAACCAGCAGGGCGCCATTCTTGTAATCGATCTGATTCTGCATAGTCTTATAATAAATTTCGGTAGAGAACTCATACTGGTTATCCTTAAAGTTCCTGTAATAGCCGATCGATTCCTGGTCGGCGATTTCAGGCTTAACATTGTTGCTGCTGGGGATCCACAGGTCGGTCGGGTTGCTCGTAGTGGAGTTCGACAACAGGTGCACATTTTGTACATTACGTGTGTAGGAAGCCTTCACAGAACTGCTGGAATTCAGCAGGTAACTCACGGAAATACGGGGCTCCGGAGTAATATAGTTCTTCACGATATTCCCAGAACTGTAGGTGACCGTATCTACCGGGTAACCATTCTTGTCATAAGTATAAAAATTACCGGGTCCCAGAACGCTGAACACGGTGAGTCTGATCCCGTAATCGAGATGCCATTTTTCTTCCGGTGACCATTGATGAGAAATGTAGACAGCGCTCTCAAAGTCATATTTTTTTGGCAGGTTGAGGGAATTGAAGCTCGAACTCTCGGATGCGTTCAGAATTCCCGGGGAAAAGGTATGATGTATGATGTTAAAACCGAATTTCAAAGTGTTGTCGGGATTGATATAATATTGCAGGTCTTCTTTTAGGGAGAGATCCCGAATGACAGAGACCAGGTTGAGGTTGTCATTGTTCTGGTTAACATTGATTACATAGTTGTAATTGCTGTAAATAAAGGAGGTATTTGAAAAAAGCCGGCGGTTGTAAATGTGATTCCATCTCACCGTGGCTGTGCTGTTTCCCCACTGGATGCCAAAAACGTCCGCAACCGACAATACATCCCTGCCAAAGTATCCGGACAGATAAAGGCGGTTGTTGTCATTAATTTTGTAATTGGCCTTTGCGTTCAAATCATAGAAGTAAAGTTTATTTCGGTTGATGGTGCTGTCGTGGGAGAGCTTGAGAAAAAGATCGGCATAGGTCCGGCGGCCACTAACCGTGTAGGATCCCTGGTCCTTTACAATCGGGCCCTCCAGATTCAGCCGGGAAGCGATCAGGCCGATTCCGCCACTACCGCCAAAATGCTGATTGTTCCCGTCATTCATCTTAACATCTACCACAGAGGCCAGCCTTCCGCCGTATTCAGCCGGCATACCCCCTTTATACACGGTAACGTCCTTGATGGCATCAGAATTAAAAGTCGAAAAAAATCCCAGTAGGTGGGAGGCGTTGTATACCGTTGCCTCATCCAGTAAAATCAGGTTCTGGTCAGCTGCTCCTCCACGAACATAAAAACCACTATTGCCGTCACCCGCCGATTTGATGCCTGGAAGCAACTGGATGGTTTTAAGAATATCCTGTTCTCCAAACAGCACAGGGATATTTTTGATCTCGCTCATAGATAGTTTTTGTACCCCCATGAGTGGTTGCACTACATTTTGATCTTTTCGGCGGGCTGTCACGACGACGTCCTGCAATTCGGCACCGCGGGGGGTGAGTGACAAAGGCAGCTCAAGATTTTCTTTTAAGGGGATATGCACAGTGTCCGGGATATACCCGGTGAAACTGACTACCAAAGTGTAATTTCCGTCAGGGACACTGATAGAATAAAATCCATAGGCGTTCGAAAATGCTCCCGCACGGGGCAGTTCAAGCAGGACTACACTTGCCCCGATGAGTACTTCACCTGAATTCTTATCCCGAATGGACCCACTGACTGTGTGTTTTAGCTGGGCATTCAAAAAAAAGGGGAAAATAAACAGGAGTACCGGCAACACATGTTTCATGCAAGCGGATTTTCATTGTTTTGGCTGGTGAGAAACTGGAAATGTAAAGCTAAACAGAACAGCTTATAATTAGTGCACCGGAAATGTTAAAGCCCCTTAAACAAGAGCGCGAAAACGGGAAAAAGCATCCCGGAAATCTTTTCGCCGGAAAGGTTAGCTGACATTTCCTCTGACCAAATAATAAGGAGGAAGGGAAAAAAAATATATGAAATTCAAAACCATTCTTTTTCCAAAAATGTTTTTGAATGATGAGTTCTGGCTGACAGACCCCCCAAATCATACCTGCGGATGATGCATAAAGTACGTTATATGTGGTGGATGATGGTTCCCGTATTTAGTATGCTGGGTTGGTCATTTCATTCGGTGAGGATCGTCAGGGGAATTCCCGAGATTGTTCATATATCAGCAGGGTTTATTTCAGGAACCAGGAATATCCAGACAAATGTCACGGCCTATAAGGGAATTCCTTTTGCTGCTCCGCCTCTTGGGCCACTAAGGTGGAAGGCACCGCAGCCCGTTAAGCCGTGGCCCGGAGTAAGGCCGTGCAAGGCTTTCGGCCCAAGCCCCGTCCAGGTAAAGCCATTTCCCTTCCTCATGCTCACCACGGAATTTCTTGTGCCGGAAAAGCCCATGGATGAAGACTGTCTTTATCTCAATGTGTGGACCGGGGCCGTGTCGGAAAATGACAAAAGGCCGGTGGTTGTCTGGATATATGGTGGCGGGTTCAATACCGGAGGGGCGGCAGCCAGGGCTTACGACGGGGAGGCGATGGCCGCAAAGGGTTGCATATTTGTTTCGTTCAACTACCGGTTGGGGATCTTCGGCTTCTTTTCCCATCCGGATCTTACCAAAGAATCACCCGACCGGACTTCGGGAAATTATGGACTTCTTGACCAGATCGCTGTTTTGCGGTGGGTCCATCAAAATATTGCGGTTTTCGGGGGAGATCCCGACAACGTCACGATCGCCGGTCAGTCAGCAGGTTCCATGAGCGTCAACCTCCTGCTCGCTGCACCCCTGGCCCAGGGGTTTTTTCACCGGGCCATTGCCGAAAGCGGAACGCTTGTTTCATCCAATTCATTTGTTACCATGCCTGATCTGAAAGCAGCTGAACAGGAAGGACAATCCCTTGCTGCAGGCCTCAAGGCCCCCAGCCTGGATCAATTGAGAGCAATTCCGGCAGACAAACTGTTTTATAAAACGATCCGTTTTTTTGGACCTATTGTGGATGGATTTGTATTACCTCAATCCATACCCGAAATGTTCGCTGCCGGAAAACAGGCTCACGTACCCCTGCTCACCGGCTGGAACGGTGATGAGGGTATGGTGTTTACCGTGAAAACCAAACAGGAGTACACAGATTTTTTGAAAGATAAATTCGGACCGGATGCTCCCTTTCTATTAAAATTCTATCCAGCGTCCACCGATGAGGAGGCGGCTGAGTCCCAGCTGGCTATGAGCCGTGACCGGTTGATCGGACTGCCACACTATCTATGGGCGAGCAAGGAATCAGCATCGGGAAATGCCGATGTATTTGTTTACAATTTCACCAGAAAACCCCCACCACTTCGTGATGGTGATCGGAAATACGGTGCTTTTCATACGGCTGAAATACCTTATTTCCTGGATAACCTGAAAATGGTCAACCGTCCGTGGGAAAAATCTGATTATGAACTGGCCAGTACCTTGTCCGGCTATTGGATCAATTTCGTCCGAACGGGCAACCCGAACGGCAGCAACCTCCCCGAGTGGCCTGCTTTTAACAACAGGGACAAACGGATCATGATCCTGAACGAGCCGCTCATGGCGGGGGCCATTCCAAATTCCGGGGCACTTGATTTTTTTGAAGAAAAGAATGCCCGTAAAGGGGGGCCGGATTGAAGTGTACCTGCCTGTCATCCTGCCTCGCAGTGCCTAACTGAATGGCTACGGCGCCTTCCGGCAGGGAAGGGCCAGCGGGATTTTTCCTCGCGGAGACTTACCGGTCAGCTCCCGGCCATGAACAATCGAAAAATCTGAAGAGGGCTCAGGTCATTTCAGTCTCTCTGACGAGGTTCCTGAAAATTTCCGAGGAGCCTGCTGAACGCGCCTTCGAAGCAGCCTGGCCGGCAAACATAGTCGTAAAGTCCTTGTTGTCCCCTTTCTGTGCTGCTGTTCTCAAGGGAATGGTCAGGCTGTTTTGTACCGGATAAGCAGGGATGGCAATGCCACTCTTGTCTACGGAGGTCATGAATTTGTTGCGGACGCCCCGGGCCCAGCGTCCTGTAAAAGACCTGGTCAAGACAATTTCATTTTCTGAGGTTTTCTGGAGGGTACGTTTGTACGAAGGGATAGCCATGCTTTCCGTCGATGCGAGAAATGCAGTTCCCAGCTGGACCCCACGCGCACCAAGAATAAAGGCCGCCTTGATGGTCTTCCCGTCCATAATGCCTCCTGCAGCGATTACAGGCCTTTTTACCTTCTCGGTTACCAATGGAATCAGGCAGAACGATCCAATCAGCGGTGGGGATTCTTCAAAGAGAAAGCTCCCCCGGTGACCGCCGGCTTCCATACCCTGTGCGATGATGAGATCAATTCCTTTTTCATCCAGCAGAAGGGCCTCCTCAACACAAGTAGCTGTTCCTGCCAGTATAACCCCTTTTGATTTGAAGGTTTGGATGACTTCATCACGGAGTACCCCGAAGGTGAAACTGACAATAGGAATCTTTTCTTCAAGAAGAATATCGACCTGATCAAGATAGGAATGGAACCGGAGTGTTTCGGGAGCCTGGTCCTGATACGGGATGCCGTTTTGTTGGCCAAGTTTTGCCAGATATTCTGACATCCTGGCCAATTCTGGCTTCTTGACTTTCGGTATATCGTGCGCAAACAGGTTAACGGCAAAAGGTTTATCCGTAAGCTTTCTTGTTTGTTTAATGAGTTCAGCTGTTCTTTCTACAGATAATCCGCCGACCGGAAGGGAGCCCAAACCTCCTTCATTTGATACGGCGGCCACCATTTCCGGTGAGCTGATTACCAGCATGGGTGCCTGCAGAATGGGGTATCTTACTTTTAGTAACCGCGTTACGATATTGCTCCAATCCATATTCTGGTATGATTTATATTTTTGGCAAATTTCTTTCAAAAAAATGGCTATCCTTCAGGTTCCGAATAAAACAAACAGGGACCCTCTAGGGAAGTTCCGAAACCGGGGGTTCGTAGTTCTACTATAATAATCGAGTGCTTTCGCGCTATGTAATGATTATCAGGTTATGTACATTTGATTTATCCAATTCCATTGAAATCGACCATATCCTAAAACCAACCTGAGATCCTTTTCCGTCCAAAAAAAGAATTAAAAATCCAGGTTCTTTGAAAAACCCCTGAGTAATATTGGGGGTTTTTTCGTATTTTGGGGTTGATAAAGATCCGTACGATGAAAAATTGCCATATTCTGCTCCTGTTCATCTTTCTTTTTCCGGAATTTTGCTCCTCCCAGCAAATAGAACCCGTTGTACACTGGGATTTTTCTTCAAAGAGGATTGATTTGCGTGTATATGAACTCCATATGACTGCCAACATAAAAAGCGGATGGCATATCTATTCCCAGTTTAATGAAGGAGGACCTGGCCCGGCCAGGATCAGTTTCAAGAAAAACTCCCTTCTTATTCGACAATATGAACCGAAGGAAGTTGGCACACCGGAGCATCTCGAAGAAGTGATATTTGATTCCAGGGTCTTTGCCTTTTCAGATAAAGTCGATTTTGTCCAGGTTTTTATAAAGAAAAAAGACAGACCTACCAGCATTTCCGGGAAAATCAAATTCATGGCCTGTAATGGCGATTTATGCCTCCCTCCCCGGGAAGAACCTTTCACTGTAGATCTAAACTGAGCCCAGTTTATACCTCGCAAAGACCGTATTTGCAATCCTGCCAGCATCGTTTGGAAATATCCGCCAACGCAAACTTTTCGATCCCCTCCTCTGACATTCCAGGTTCATCATGATCCACTCTTCGGAGAATTTGGTCGATTCATAGATCATCCTGAATCTGTAAGCCCCATCGAGACGACCTGAAAATAAGGGCGCAGAAACGCATTTTAAAAGAGGGAGAAAAATTCATGTCTGAAGGACAGGAGAATATCAATCGTTTACAAAAGAACGGTTCATCGAAAATGGTTTCAGATGATTTCTTATTAAGGTAAATTCAGTATTGGAAGTTATCAAACAAAGTGAACTTTTCCTGGGCGAATGTTTCTTTGGTTTCAGTCAGAAAAATTGTCATCTCCCCCATAATTCGCCACACTTAATCGTGTAAGATTTCCTTTTTAGTTGTTTCAGGCGAGATCCCTTCTAGAAATTCTAGCCCATTTCCCAGGAAAGCCCTAGGGGTAAATGCTTCCCTTTTTGCGCATGGGAGACAAAGGGGGGAAATAATAAATTGAAGGGCAGTTACTTGAACAGAATAAGTGCGGAGGGGGTAGGATTCGAACCCACGGTACCTTACGGCACAACGGTTTTCAAGACCGCCGCAATCGACCACTCTGCCACCCCTCCGGGGCCGCAAATATATGGGTAATTGAAAAATCAACCAAGTTTTCAATTGGCGTTTCCACGCTGTTGACAGTTTGTCTTTTGTAAAGGCCATTCATACCGGACCATAGCCACTTCGTGTAACCGGCACCTGATTTTACCAGCCGCTGCCTAACTTTGTTAAAATTCTCACTTTTGAAATACCTGAAGGCTGTAAACAAATATTTCTGGAAGTACCGTTGGCGTTTGTTTTTGGGGATTATCTTCATAGCTCTTTCCAACTATTTCCGCATCCTTACTCCCCAGGTTACAGGTTATGTTGTCAATTCAGTGGAAAAAGAAATCCGGGACAGCATCGGTAAAAGAAAGGCTGGGACTACCCACGCAAATGCCCGGAATGATTCTAAAAAGCAATTAACCTACGAAAAAAGAGACACCGCCAATTATGATATCCTGGTTAAGAAATTCATTCGCTCCCTGGACAGGAGAAACCAGACGTTTGGGACTAAAGTGGCCGTCTGCGGAATAACGCTTCTTGTCCTGGCCCTCATCGGCGGATTTTTCATGTTTTTGATGCGACAAACAATCATTGTCACAAGCAGGTTTATAGAGTATGACATGAAAAATGAAGTATACAGGCATTACGAACAGCTCGATGCCAATTTCTTTAAAACGCACAGCACAGGTGACCTGATGAGCAGAATGGCCGAAGATATAAGCAGGGTGCGTATGTATACCGGACCTGCAATCATGTATCTTGGCAATCTGCTCGCTACCATTGGGTTCAGCCTGTATTTCATGTTGAGGAAAGACCCCCTGCTGACCCTGTATGTCCTGACTCCACTGCCCATCCTGGCAGTCACCATCTATTATGTAAATACCATCATTCACCGGAGAAGTGAACATATTCAGGCACTGTTGAGTAACCTGACAACCAATGCACAGGAATCCTACAGCGGTATTCGTGTGATCAAGTCTTTTGTTCAGGAAAATGCCATGTACCGGTTTTTCACCCATAACAGTGAAGAATATCGGAAAAACGCCATAAACCTGGCAAAAGTGGAAGCTGTTTATTTTCCCTCCATGGGATTGATCATCGGTTTGAGCACTTTGCTTACCATCATGATTGGGGGATTGTACGCTATCAATGGTACTCATAACACCGACCTGGGAACCATTACCGAGTTTGTGATCTATATTACCATGCTTACTTTCCCTGTAAGTGCCATCGGCTGGGTAGCCAGCATGGTTCAGCGGGCTGCTGCCTCCCAGAAAAGGGTCAATGAATTTCTGGAAACCGCCTCCACCATACAGAACCCACCCAATCCGGCCTCATCGAAGATAGAAGGGCATATTTCCTTTCAGCACGTGGAATTCATTTATCCCAATACAGGAATCCACGCCTTAAAGGATTTTACCCTCGACATCCCCAAAGGCGAAAAGGTAGTGATCATTGGCAGGACGGGTAGCGGGAAAACCACTATTGCCCAACTCCTTCTGCGGATGTATGATCCGGTCAAAGGCCGGATCCTTCTTGACGGGGTGGACCTCCGGGAATATTCTTTGCAGACCCTTCGGAACCAGGTCAGTTATGTGCCACAGGATGTATTTCTGTTTAGTGACACAGTTGCCAACAATATTCAGTTCGGGATAGAGGGAAAGGACGAGGAAAACCTGAGGCGTGCGGCTAGAAATGCCAGTGTCGACAAGGAAATCCAGGGATTTTCCAACCAGTACGAGACGATGATCGGCGAGCGGGGGGTAACCCTTAGCGGAGGGCAGAAACAGCGGATTTCCATTGCCCGGGCACTCATCAAAGAACACGAACTCCTCATTTTTGACGACTGTCTGAGCGCCGTGGACGCAAAAACCGAAAAAGAGATTATTGGCAATCTTTACCGCCTTCTTCAGGATAAAACCGCAATAATCATCACCCATCGTATATTTTCACTCTTTGATTTTGACCGGATTGTGGTCCTTGAGGACGGACGAATCGTGGAAACCGGCACCCACCGGGAATTGTTGGCATTGAATGGATACTATGCGTATCTTTACGAACAACAACAACTCCTTAAAGAAGAAGCTGCCGGTTGACGTTATAACCTTCTCCTACAAAAGTGCAGATTTTGCATTTAATATTTCATTGGGCAAATTTTGACAATTCGAAAACAATACTATATTTGTAACTACTTTATTTAACCGTTTAATTTAATGTAAAAAATACAATTGTGGCGTACGAGAACAATGACAAAAGAATGGAAAGCGTGTACAGTAAGCGGATTCGAGCTGGTAAGCGAAGAACCTATTTCTTCGATGTGAGGGCAACACGCAGCAACGATTATTACCTGACCATCACCGAAAGTCGGAAAAAATTCAACGAAGACGGGTATGACAGGCACAAAATTTTTCTGTATAAGGAGGACTTTAACAAATTCCTGAAGGCTTTAACCGAGGCCGTGGACTATGTGAAGACCGACCTGATGCCGGACTTTGATTTTGATGCCTATAACCATGATCAGCCCGCAGAGGCAGATCACGCACACAGTGAAAATGGGGTCACGCCCGTCGTTGAAAACGTTCCGGTGCCGGAAATGGAAACCAAGCAAACAGACAGCCCGGCTGATGCTCCCGGGCACAGCGAAGAAGTCGACAAATGGTAAGCGCTCAATAACCTTATTTCAAATTGCCCCCGCAAAGTCGGGGGCTTTTTGTTTGCCTAAACTATTGTTTTATAAGGGAATGATTTCCTTAACGGGCCGGACCGGATTTGAATGGTCTATGGCTGGTCAGCATTGCGCGTTAGGACACCTCATCAGGACCCGGGGTGAATCAGCCGATGAATTCAGCAGCCCTTCTTGTTGAGTTCCCCCAATAAAAGTGCTGGAAGTAGGGGAGAGGGGTGTTTTCGTGAAATTGAGTAGCGCGGATTATCAAATCGACAAAGGTATTCCAGTCATGGTCATCGCAAAGCAGCAGCTTCCCGCCACAAAGGCCAGGATCAACCCCCAGGGCTCCATGTGTGGTGGAAACGGCATTCAGGTTATATCCGAGGGCTTCGACCAGCTTTGTCTTGATACCTCCTCCGTCCGTTACCGGATTCAGGAATACATCTGCCCCTTTGAAATACCTGCCAATGTCCTCCACAAACCCCGCAATTATGACATTTGGGTACTCCCTTGAGCAGATGTCTCCGGGAATGTCTCTCCCACAAAGGATGATTTTATAGGAAAAACCGTCTTTTTTCCCCAGCAGCGGATTGATAACCTGCAGGATCATGTCCATTGCATGCAGATTCGGGGAATAATTGAAGGCACCGTTAAACAGCAAAATTTTCTCTTTAGGGGAAATCCGGTGCTGCTGCCTCAACCAGAGAGACGCCTCAGCTGTCTCCCCGCTGGCGGGAGGCTGATTCCATTCTATCCCATAGGTCATCGTCAGGCAGCGTTCCGGCCGGAGTCCAAAATGGGCGATGGCGTAGGCCTTGTCATCATCATGAATGAAAAAATTAAAATCTGCCCGGCGGTGCGTGAACTTTTCATAATACCAGAGGATTTTCCACCACCACTTATTAAGCATTTTCCATCTCAGCCCTTCCATATTGTGCGAATGAACAACGAGCTTTACCCCGCATATCCATTTCAGTAAGACTCCAAGCCATCCGTAATAGGGGTGCTCCAGCATGATATGAGTGGCTTTCTTTTTCCTGATCACTGAACCAATGAGAACAAGGTAAAATGGATTGATGTATCTCAGGCGGGAATTGGAAAGAATATTGTGAACCTCATAGCCTTCGGCAGCTTGAGGGTCATTTTTTTTTGTAGTCAGGCAGACCAGTTTCAAATGGCGGCAAAAATATTTGTTAAACAGAGCGACGCCTTTCTGACCTCCCACCCTGGCAGGTAGGAAAGGATAGGATACAATGCTAATTACCGTTGACATGGCCTGCTATTAGAAGAAGAGATAAAATACCGGCCAGTCGTTGGCAATCTATTTTGCGGCCTGCAAAGCTGTGTTATCATAAAAACCAGACAAATTATCAAAAGGTTTAGGCAGCCCGCACTTTCTCCCTGCCTTTTTTCCAGACCTGGAAGGCTGCAAACGCCATCAAAACATAGGCTAATAGGGAGGCGATCCAGGAAATGGTTTCGCCTGACCTGTAGGAGCGGGGTTCAAACCTGAATACGATGCTGTGGTTCCCCGCAGGAACAGGCATACCCCGGAGGATGTAATCAACTTTGCAATAGTCTGTCTTATTTCCGTCAAGGTATGCATTCCAGCCCGCATTGTAGTAAACCTCGCTGAATACAGCAAACTGGTTGGTCTTGGAGGAGAAGCTGTATTCAATTTTATCATTCCTGTTCTCAACCAGTTTGATGGAAGCAGAGCTGTCGACCTCGGGCAAGAATTTGATGACTGCTTTAAAATTTTGTCTTATAATGGCAGTATCCCTTACGTTTACACTGTCAAGTGCCTTCATTTCCTCATCTGCATTTGCCACAAAATGGATGGATTTGACTAACCAGCAGGGTCCAAAGGCATTGTGGTTGAGAACAGCTTCCGGTTGGCCTGTGGAGGGATTTTTCTGGATAAAGTATTTTGTATTGAGCATATTGAATACCGCCATATTTCCCTTGCTCAGCTGTTTTTCTATGATATCCTGGTAAAGACCAAGTTTAGCCGGGTGGTATCCTCCCACCGAATTATGGAAGAAGGAGGCACGGGAATCATTAAACGGCCCGTTTTGTTGATCGGATTCATCGAAAACCCTGAAATTTTTTTCCGGATCCGCCTTGATCCGGGTGTCTGCGGCCGTCGCAGTAAATATGGCGTCGAGGTCTGCCGATTCCAGGAAGTTATCCTCACTCAGGAATTTTTTCCCTTCTGCCAGCAGGTCGTAGGAACTGAGCACAAGCAAGCCTGCGAGCAGGAAAACCGGTTTTATTTTGTCCTTCAGGTACACATAACACAGAACCAGGGCAATAGCCACAAAGATGAATGTTCGCAGCAGGTCAGAAAGAAAAATAGATTCCCTGTCAGATTGAAGGTTCTTGAAAATAGAATTTCCAAGCTCCATGGCCTGCTGCTGCATCTCTGCAGTGGGCTGCCTTCCCCTGGAAACCTGTTGCAGATAACCTTCCGTAAAATTTTCCCTGAGGGCAGTATCCTGAAATCCTTTGAAATCGGCAGTGAAATAAAAGGCAGTAACCAGCGCCAGGAGACCAAGAGTTAGGAAAGCGGCATTTTTGAACTTTTTCCACTTTATTTCATAAGTTTCTTTGCTGTTGATGAACTGATCAAGGCCGAGCGCACCCAGGAGCGGAACGGTAAGCTGCGGAATGACCAGTGCCATGGAGGGAGACCTGAATTTACTATAGAAGGGCATGTAGTCAAAAAGGAAGTAATTGATGGATGAAAAATTCTTGCCCCATGCCAGAATGATCCCGAATATGGTTGCGCCCAATATCCACCATTTATGCCAGCTTTTTACATAAACAAGCCCGAGGAAGAACAGGAAACCGATCACCGCTCCAAAGTATACCGGTCCGGCTGTGCCCAGACTTCCACCCTGGGTCCCCCAATAACTGTAATGATTGGCATACTGGAGGGCATTGGCTTCCGGAATGCCGATTTCCTGTAATTTGTCCGCTAATTTTGAGTTTTCGGAAAATTCACGGGTACCAGTACCTCCTCCGTAGACACCCGGTACGAACAACGTGAGGGTTTCTGAAATTCCATAGCTCCAGTTGAAC